>Ga0209131_1000049_pt1 | contig 107225 bp, 76 predicted proteins | sample GraSoi_2013_40cm_FD_185826 | JGI IMG/M metagenome (GOLD analysis project Ga0209131, IMG submission 185826) | Grasslands soil microbial communities from the Angelo Coastal Reserve, California, USA - Sample 9_17_2013_40cm (SPAdes) (version 2) | ecosystem: Environmental > Terrestrial > Soil >... | reverse complement strand
AGTGGCAAGAGAAACAGGAAAAACAAATTGAGGCTACACAAGGCAAGTTATTCGATTAGCAGTAGCAAGAGCGCGCCTTCCAGGCGCAATGTTCTAAAGCCACCGCCTTTGGCGGTGGTAGTTTACTGTTCGGACGGATTCCTGGTTGACATCCATCGCTGTAAGTCAGCGCCATTTATAGCATATTTGTCGTTCAGCCGGCAAGCATCCGAAGGTCAGGGTGGACAATAAAAAATGCCGGGCGGATTTCCGCCCGGCATTTTGGTTTTGCTTCTTGGTATTAGTTTGCGCCGCAGCCACAGTTACCGCCGCAGCCACAGGAACTGGCTTCACTCTCGCCTTCGGCGTGACTGTGCCCTTGTGAGCCACACGAACAGGAACCGCCTTCTTTCTGGGCGTTAGGGCTGTCCACCAGGAAGCCGGCACCGCGCGTCGGGTCGTTGACGAAGTCGATTTTTGCGCCGCGCAGATAATTGATGGACTGGTCATCCACCAGCACTTTGACACCCTCAGATTCGAAGGTCATGTCGTTTTGGTGAATATTATTATCTAATGCCATACCGAACTGTACCCCGCAGCAGCCGCCGCCGGCCACGTATACGCGTAAACCATAGCCTTCCAGCTTGCGCTCGGCCAGGATTTCACGGACTGCATTGACGGCAGTTGGGGTGATGGTGATCGCCTCGGTTGCAACTTGGATATTGGTTTCAATTTCCTGAAGCATGCTTTCTCCTTTTTCTAGTCTCTGCTGTATTAGTAAATTGGGTGAAACATAAGTGCAGAAAATAGATATTAATATGGTTTATGGTAAGGACGCACGAATTCAAATAAATAGTATCAGTAATGGGGTCGATTGTCAACATAAGAATTCCTCGCCCGCCGGGCGAGGAATTCTGCTTTTTTTCCAGGTTCGATCTTAGCCAATTGGCATGCGATTCTTGAGGGTTCGGTCGAGAATTTCATCCTGCTGCTGATTCGGCTTGGGCTTCTTGGACTTGGCAGCTTTTTCAGCATTCTGGCGGTCGAGGGCGGCCTTCCAGGCCATTTCAAAAGCGGTCGGTTCCGGCTCGGAAGGCTCGGCGGGCGGCATCTCGAAGCGTTCGCCCTTGCCTTTGCCGCCTTTTTTGGGGACGCGCTCGCTGCGTTCCCGAGCGCCGCCCGCTGCGGCAGGTGCACGCCTGGGGCGGGGCATTTCGACTTCTTCTTTTTCTTCCGGCTGCGGCATGGTTGCTTTGATACTTAGCCGAATCTGCTTCTTCTTGCGATCGACGTCCAAAATCATGACGTCAATTTCATCGCCTTCCTTGACAACCTCCTGCGGGGTTTTGACGTATCCGTGGGCCATTTCGCTGATGTGGACCAATCCCGGCCGCTCGGCGCCGATTTCGACGAAGGCGCCGTAGGTCTCCAGGCGAACGACTTTGCCCTTCAGAACCGTTTCGGGTTTCAAGTCTTTCCAATCAAGGCCCAAAGGTTCGATCATGGTCAATTCAACCCGGTCGGCTTTGGCGCGCCGCACCCACACATCGATGCTTTGGCCAACTTGCAGGAGTTCATCCACGCGTTTGACGGGATCTGCCTGGATTTGCGAGATATGAAGAATGCCGGGAACGCTTTGACCAATATCAACGACTGCTCCGGCAAGTGTGATCTTGACCACCTTGCCTGTCAATTTTGTTTTCGGTTTCAGTTCTGTGCCGGGGACAGCGGTATCTGCTGATGTAGTCATAAGATTCTCTCCTGGAACATAATTATTGCGAATGTTGATTATACCGCAGAACACTCACACGTCAACTATGTTCGTGAAAGTCGACACGAATCCCCGGTCTTTCTAAAAGCTATTTTTGAATGTTGACTTAACGACAGGCAGAGTGTACTATCTTTTTGGAAACGGACAAAAAGGTATGGTTAAAATCGATGACGTCGACCGGAAAATCGTGGACTTTCTTATGGAAGATGGCCGTATGCAGGCCGCCGAGATCGCGCGCCGGTTGGGTGATGTTTCCGAGCGGGTTGTGCGCTATCGCATTGAGAACCTGATCGAGAAAGATATCATTAAGATTAGCGCGATTGTTAATCCGAAGATGGTGGGGATGAACGTTGTGGCGGATGTCTGGCTGGAAGTGGATTCCGATTCGATTCTAGAAGTGGCCAGAAAAATGGCTGAGTATGATAACGTCAGCTATGTGGCATGTTCGATCGGCGAGACAGACGTCAGCCTTCAGGTGCAGGCTCGCGATACGGCGGAAGTATACAGCTTTGTGACTGAAGTGATCGGCAAGGCGCCGGGCGTGCGCAAGACGAAGACATCGATTGTGCCGCTGGTGATCAAAGATGTGTTCGAATGGCGAATTCCGTCGAACGCCCCGCATGGCGCACACGATCAGGCATAATTCGGGCCGACACTCTGGCAGCATTGCATGATTGGTATATAGCATGGAAAATAGTAAATATAGCCCCCTTCCCCCATTGCTGGATAGGATCGACCTGGTCATCATCGATGCGCTTCGCCAGGATGGGCGCGTGGCATTCGCGCATATCGCACAAGAGTTGAACGTTTCGCCGGGGATGATTCGCATGCGCTACAATCGCCTGATCGAGATGGGCGTCCTGCGTGTGGTTGCGGTGACCAACCCGCTGCACATGGGCATGACCACCATGGCGATGATCGGGATCCGAGCGGAGGGTAGCAAACTGCTGGAAGTGGCTGATAAAATCGCCGCCTTGGACGAGGTCATTTATCTTGTCGTCACCAGCGGCGCCTACGACATTATGGCCGAAGTTGTCTGCCGCGACCACGCGCATTTATTGCAGTTTCTCGCCGAACGCCTCTATCAGGTGGACGGCGTGCGCCAGACCGAGTCATTCCTGCACTTGAAGATCGTAAAGGAAGTCTATTACTAGTGCCCGGCGAACATAAGAATATAGGGTAAATATGACTTCCCTGTCCCGCCTGTCCTGACGGTTTCCCCCCGGACTGCCCGTCGTCCAGGACAGGCTGCCACCGCCCGCATATCATCCCCGAAGTGTAGCGGAGTGGGACACCCCGCCTGCCCCACGTTAATTGTGGGGCGCAGTTCGCGGGGCAGGTGTGGTCAGGGGGCTCGCTTGCCCCGCATGCTTATTGCGGGGTCGCGGGATCAAGAGTGCTTTACCCTACATCCTTAGAAAGTTCGGGTACTAGGGTGTAGCGAAAAACCAAAGCCTCCACCAGCTTCGAGTGGGAAGAGCAGCCAATGCCGGCTATCCACCCAGGGTCAGTTTTTCTGCTGTGGGCGCGGAGTGTTAGCGGAAGCTCTACGAGATGGCCGCATCAGCTGCCCTATGGCTTGCCAGCGCTGGCGCAGGCTGGTGCCGAATACCAGGCCCATCAGGGCGGTGGCAAGCGTGTAATGTCCTGGCTCGCGCAGGATGGTGGCGATATCCCATTTCATCGGCGGCTTACCGATTACATAACTATATGACCGCGTGAACTGCATCAGGCCTTCCCGCCCGTGTATGCGCCCGGCGCCTGACTCTTTTACGCCTCCGAAGGGCAGCATTGGCACACCGAATTGGGCAATACTGTCGTTGATGATTACCGACGCCGCCTGGACCTGGCCGGCCACGCGCCTGGCTCGTTTCAAGTCACGGCTCCAGACGGATGTTCCCAGCCCAAAGGCATTGTCATTTGCCAGGCAGAGTGCCTCGATCTCATCCTTGACTTTCATGATGGGCATCAGCGGCCCGAAGGTCTCTTCATGCATCACCAACATGGAGTGGTCGACATCGACCAGCACCATCGGGCTAAAAAACATTCCGCGTTCTTTCCCGCCTGTCAGCAGACGGGCGCCTTTTTTAAGTGCATCCTCAAGGTGCTGCTCGATGATCTCTGCCTGGCGTGGATTCGGCACCGGGCCGATGCAGTATGGGCTTTCCGGTTCGGGTGTATAACCCATCTTGAATTCCGAAGCACAGGAAACCGCCAGGCGCACGAATTCATCATAGACAGGATCGGCCACATAAACCCGCTCGACAGCCATGCAGGTCTGCCCGGCGTTGAAGAACGCGCCCCAGGCGCCCCAGCGCGCGGCTGCAGCGAGATCGGCGTCTTCGAGGACGATCATGGCATCCTTGCCACCCAGCTCGCACGCCACCGGGATGAGATTGCCCGCGGCGGCTTGCAGCACTTTTCGCCCGGTGGGCGTCGAACCGGTCAGAAAGATATAATCTGGTTTGGCCTGGATCAGGGCTGCGCCCACGCGCCCGTCCCCGTGTACGACACGGACGAAGGGCGCCAGTTCGGGCAGGCATTGGAACAACCTCTCGATCAATACGCCGGTGGCGGCGGTGACTTCGGATGGCTTGAGAATGACCGTATTCCCGGCCAGCAGGGCCGTCAGCATCGGCGGTAGGGATAGGGCTAATGGATAATTCCAAGGTGCGATCACGGCCACCACGCCGTGCGGACGATGCTCGACGAAGCACTGCTTGAACAGGTACAGGCCGGGCGAGACACGCTCTCGTTTGAGCCATTTCGGGGCGTTCTTGCAATATTGGGCCAGCATATCCACGGTGATAAATAATTCGATCAGGGCGTCCTGCCGGCTTTTTCCACAATCCCTGTTGATACAACTTGTGATCTCCTCCTGGGCATCGATCAACAGCGTCTGGAATTTGCGCAGGATCCGAATGCGCTCGCCCAGCGGCTTCACGTTCCATACCTGGAAGGCCTCGCGCATCTGATACATTGCACCTTCCACTATTTCAGGCGTGGCCATGCGCACTTCCCCAAACCGTTCACCCGTGGCCGGGTTGACAAAGGCTAACACCTCAGGTTCCATTTTGGGCTCCTTTGGCCGTCATGAATGCTTCGACCGGACTTTCAAATCATAACGCATTCCGGGCAATCCGGAGGGTTTTGCAAGGTGGGTACCAAATTGCCATTGCCTGCACCGACCGCAGGTAGACCCGAAAGCTCCCTGGAGCCGAAGGCCCCCTGTGGGTGGGTAGGCGCGTGCGCGACTCCTCGTAATGACAGCATTTAAATAAAAAGGCGCCAGAGTGAGTTCCGGCGCCTGCATGTATCACCATGTTGTTGATGCGGAGAGCCACCGAAGGGAGTCGAACCCTTGACCTGACGATTACGAATCGTCTGCTCTACCAACTGAGCTACGGTGGCGATCATAGCGCGGGGATTATACAAGATTCCGTGCTTTTGCGCAATATTCGGGCTTGCCAGAACGGCTTGCTCGCATAACTCGCAGGACAATGTCGTCGTTCTGGCGTAAAATAGAGTAGATGATTCGTATTGCAATGATTTCCTATCACACTTGCCCGCTGGCTACCCTGGGCGGCAAGGACACGGGCGGAATGAATGTCTACGTCCGCGACCTGACGCGCGAGTTGGGGCGCCTGGGCATCCACGTGGATGTTTTCACGCGCTCGCAGGATGAGCACGTCCCGCATGTCTTGCACGACCTGGGCTACGGCAACCGCGTGGTGCATATCCCGGCCGGGCCGGAGAAGCCCTTCCCCAAAGCGCAGCTGCCCGATTACATTCCGGAATTTGTGCAGGGTATCAAACAGTTTGCTGCCGAGAAAGGCCTGTGCTACGACATTATCCACAGCCACTACTGGATGTCCGGCCTGGCAGCTGAAATGCTGGCCGATGCCTGGGAGATCCCGATTGTGCATATGTTTCACACGCTCGGTGAGATGAAAAACCGTATTGCTCAGAGCGACGCCGAACGAGAAAGTGCGTACCGGCTCGAGAGCGAACGCCGTGTGCTGGCCCGCGCCGACCGCATCGTTGCCGCAACCCTGGCCGAAAAGGCCCAACTCGAATGGTTATATAAAGCCGATCCGCACAAGCTGACCGTTATCCCGCCGGGGGTGGACACGGGTCATTTCTATCCGATCCCCAAGGATGAAGCTAAACAATTTGCTGGCATCCCGGATGACGACCGCGTGGTGCTTTTCGTCGGGCGTATCGAGCCGCTCAAAGGCCTGGATACGCTTATCCGTGCGATGGCCTGCCTGGATCGTAAGCAATTGGGCTGCCCGGATCTGGTGGTGATCGGGGGCGATCCGAACGCCAACGCCGAAGACATGACGGTCGAAATGGCGCGCCTGCAGAAATTGTCCCGCGACCTGCACCTGGACAGCATGGTGATCTTCCTGGGCAAACGCGACCAAGATACCCTGCCGTATTATTATTCTGCTGCCGAAGTGCTGGTGATGCCTTCCCACTATGAATCCTTCGGCATGGTAGCCCTGGAAGCCATGGCCTGCGGTACACCGGTGATCGCCTCGCAGGTAGGCGGGCTGGCTTTCCTCATTCAGGATGGGGTCACCGGTTATCACGTTCCGGATGGCGACAGCGCCGCTCTATGCGACAGGCTGACGTTGCTGTTGGGCGAGCATGCCCTGCGCGAAAAAATGGGCGCACAGGCCGCCGAACATGCACGGGCTTATACCTGGGACAGGATTGCTGCGCAAATTGTCTTGCTTTATGAAAGCCTCTTGCAGGAGCGGCCGGACCTGCAGCCCTGTTGAAACAGATCGAACCAGGCGAAAAACCATGAATGTTGTCCACGAATTCGCCTAAAGACTCATGGGCCACGATGTCTACGCAAATCAAAAGCGCCAAGCCTGAAAAATTTCCCACTAAGAATCGGGAATAGGGAATGACCAAGCCGCAACTACCGGACGACCGCCTGTTACTCTTATATAAGCTTTCACAGGATCTGAATTCCTCGCTCAGCCCTGATGAAGTGTTGGAGCGTACCATCGATGGCGTCATCGCGATCACTCGCGCCGAGCGGGGATTTGTGATGTTAATCGACGCGGTGCTCCCGGTGATGCGCGGCATCGACCACGCCGCGCTCAAGACGAGCGAGTTCACCTACCCACGCAGTGTAGTCAAAAGCGTCATCGAGACTGGCCGGGCCATCCTGACCAGTGATGCACAGACTGACGAGCGCTTCAACGCCAATGCCAGCGTCACACTGCATAAGCTGCGTTCGATCCTGTGCGTGCCGCTTAAGAGTAAGGCAAAACTTCTGGGGGCCATCTATATGGATAACCGCATCCAGCGCGGTGCTTTTACAGAGACCGATCTTGAACTGCTCAGTTCGATCGCCGCCAGCGCGGGCACGGCCATGGAAAACGTGCGCCTGTATCTCGAGACTGAAACGCGCCTGCGTACACTTGACCTGCTGCACCAGATCAGCCAGGAGATCACCGCCACGCTCGACCTGGAGCGCGTGCTGACGGTCACCACCCAGGCTGTGAAGGAACTGCTCAACGCCAGCGCTGCCTCGATCATGACCGTGGACGGCGACGAGTTGATCTTTCAGGTCTCCGTGGGCGGCGATACGGTTGTAGCGGCCAAGCCCTTCCGCGTGCCGCTTGGCCAGGGCATTGCCGGGTGGGTGGTGGAGCATAAGGAGCCCGCGCTGGTCAACGACGCGCAGAACGACCCGCGCTTCTTCGGCACGATGGACAAGAAGACTGGTTTCCATACCGAAGCTCTGATCGCCGTGCCGTTGATCGTCAACGAAAAAGCCATCGGCGTGATCGAAGTCTTCAACAAGCCCGGTGGCTTTACCCAGAGCGACCTGGAATTGATCGCCACGTTTGCCTCCAGCGCCGCCTTTGCGATCGAAAATGCGCGCCTCTACCAGGTGGCAGTCGAAAAAGGCCGCATGGAGCGCGAGCTGCAGGTGGCGCGCCAGGTGCAGGCCAGCCTGCTGCCGCAGCAGACGCCGCAGCTCTCCGGCTGGGAGTTGGCAGCGCACTGGCTGCCCGCGCGCGAAGTGGCCGGGGATTATTATGATTTCGTCTCGCTTCAAAACCTGGCGCACGCAAACGAACGCTTGGGGATTGTGGTGGCCGATGTGGCTGATAAGGGCATGCCCGCCGCGCTTTTCATGGTGGACGTGCGCGCCACACTGCGCGCCAGCATGTACGCTGCGCCAGGGCCTGCGCATGGCATTGCCCATACCAATTCGCTGATCTGCGCGGATTCGCCGGACGGCATGTTCGTGACGCTTTTCTACGCCCAGATCAACGCTGAAAATAACGAACTGACCTATGTCAACGGCGGGCACAACCCTCCGTTCTGGGTGAAAGCCGGGGGAGGTAAGCCCCAGGTGCTCTCACGCACGGGCGTGGCCCTGGGCGTCGATCCGGCCCTGACCTATACCCAGAAAACGATCGCGCTTGCCAAAGGTGACTTCCTGGTCTTTTATACCGACGGCGTGACCGACGCGCTGAACGCTGCCGGGCAGGAGTTCGGCCTGGAGCGCCTGCAGCGGGCCATCCTGGCCAACCGCAGGAAAAGCGCGCAGCAAATTGTGCGCGCGCTGGATGCGGAACTGCGTGCCTTTATCGGCGCGACAGACCCGTTCGACGACATTACCCTGTTGGTTTTGAAAAGGGTCGCGTAATTGTAATTTGTTTGTAAAGCGGATTGTTCGACCACTCAAATACAATGTTATCACTCAAAACTTTGTTTTGAGGAAGGGAGCCATATGACGTTTACTCAACTTCTCGAGAATCCTCGCTTCAAATCCATATTCATCATATTCATGGCTTTCACCACCATCTTTTTTGTCTTGAATGTCTTTGTAATTGGAGGGAATGACTTTTATCTGCTGGTCAACAATATTGTTGACCCTGCAGTGGCGGGATGGGCCGCGCTTCAACTTTTTGGTATCTGGAAACGCTCGGCCGCAGATAAAACCGCTCGCGGAATATGGATGTACATGTTCGCCGGCATAGCGGTCTGGGCTGTTGGAGATGTGATTTGGACAATCTACGCCCTGGCGCTGCATGTTGACGTGCCTTATCCATCCTGGGCGGATGCGCTCTGGGTAGCCGGGTATTTTTTCCTCTTCGTTGGGCTTTATGTGCAGCTCCGTACCTACAATATCCAGCCTACCCGGCGAGTCCGGCGAACCATTGTGGTGGGTGAATTGATTTTTGTTGTCCTGACCGGTTATTTTGTGCTCCTACCGATCATCCAGTCTTTTGACTCTGCCAGGCTGCTTGAGAGCGGCCTCAACATTTTCTACCCTGTCCTGGACCTGGTGTTGTTTCCCCTATCCTTTTTGATCTTGAGCACACTGGGGGAAGGGAAACTGGCAGCGTCCTGGAAAATCATCAGTATGGGGTTTATCATAAGGGCTATTTCGGACGTGATTTTTGCCTATATTACCTGGTATGAAATATATTCACCCGGCGGAACTGTAAACCTGGCCACATCACTTTATGATTTTGTTTATGCCATGTCGTATGCAGTTGTGGGGTTGGGTTTCGTGGCCTATCGTTTACTAAGGATGGAAGCGCCGGAGCCGGCGTCGGAAGTTGTTGCCGAGGTCGAGCCGCCGGAAATGGCCAAAAACTTCATTCTGATTTCCACAGATGGCGCCAACAGGACTATTTCTTTTAGTGATAATCTCCTGGCCCTGCTCAAAAGGGATGATGGTCAGGGTATCAAAGGTGCTTTGCTGTACGAACTGCTGGGCCTGGACGAGGGCGTGATCCGGACTCTGGAGGCCGAGCTGCTCGAGCATGGCCTCGTTGATGCGTTGTTCTTCGCGGTCAAAGATGCCGAAGGGAGAAGCTGGGATGTGCGTCTCTCGGCCCTGGCCGTTTATTATGAAGGCAAATCATTCAAAGGCGCGAATATTGTCATCGCCACGCTCGCGCCGCTGGGTGTGCAGGACAACCTGAGCATCGAATCGCAGGGCGTGGTCAGATCGATCCTGCTCAGGACAGGGAACCCGGAGCGCGAGACCAGGGCAGCCTTGAGCATCTACTTCAACACGCAGTTGCGCATGCTCGATGACCTGGTGCGCCAGTACGGCGGCAAGACGGTTGCGCAGACCATGCGCATGGTCATCAACGAGACCGCATTAAAAAGCGGCTGGCAAGTCCGCAAAGAAGGTGCGGATTTTATCATTCTCGATCAGGCCGATACCGCCGCGTTGGCTGCCACTATGTCCGCGTTGCTGCTCGCTGCGCGGACCTACGCTGTCGAAATGGTCGGGCTGCAGCTGGTCAGCGCGGAAGTTGGGCGGATCAACGAACGCATGAATCCGGGCGTGATGAATGCTGTGGATGAGCATAGCTTGCGCCTGGGCGCCTGACCAAGGTGATACACTTGATAAGAAATCGCAATCTTATTCCAGCAAAACCGTAAAGGAGAATGACCATGCTCAGTGTTGAGATCAAGCAGGATGACAAAGCGGTGGGCCTGTTGATGGCCGAAGAGAAAGTGTTCAAAACCGGCTCGCGCGGCTTTTTCGGGATGGGCAAGATCCAGATTGGCGAGAAACGCTACCAGGTGCAGGTGCAACTGGTGGAGATTGGCTCGAAGCCCAAGGCCGAGGCATAGAAGCCCGGATTTTATGCCACAACAAAATGTGCCCGGGTTACATGCATCGGCCCGGGTGTATTTTCACCGTCGGCGGAATTATATTCCCTGATGTTTATGCCCCTCATGCGCCGCGCTCCGCATTGTAAGAGACGTGGTTCTCATGAGTGAATAGGATGACCATCGAGCCGGACCATTATTAAGAACACTTTGATAGTTCACGTCCTAATGCTTTGACAAATGCTTGCTCCCATGTTAAACTACGTTGGCTGACAATGACGCCCCCTGCGGGCGTCTTTGTGTGTGTTTACCCTCCAATTAAAGATGGAATTTTCAATGGACATCCTCCTCTCTGGTTCAGTTGCATACGATTACCTGATGACCTTCCCCGGCCTGTTCCAGGAGCATATCCTGCCGGAACGGTTGGGGTCGATCAGCCTTTCTTTCCTGGTGGAGACCATGTCGCGCCAACGCGGCGGCACGGCCCCCAACATTGCCTACACCCTGGCGCTGCTGGGCGAACATCCGCGCCTGATTGCCACCGTCGGCGAGGACTTCGAAGAATACCGCGCCTGGCTCGAAAAATCCGGCGTGGATACGGAATGGGCCAAGGTCGTTCCGGGCAAGTTCACCGCCTCGTTTTTTGCCACCACAGACAGGGTGAATGCGCAGATCGCCTCCTTTTACCCGGGCGCCATGTCCGATGCGGCCAGCCTGTCGATCAAGGACGTCAAAAAGCGCCCGGACCTGGTGATCATTTCCCCAACCGATCCTGCGGCCATGAAGCTGCACGCCGCCGAATGTCGCGAACTGGGAATTCCCTATCTGTATGACCCATCCCAACAGGTGCTGCGCCTGGAAGGCGACGAGATTGCCCATGATATGCAGGGTGCGCATTTTATGTTCGTCAACGATTATGAGTTCGGGCTGGTATCCAAGAAGACCGGCCTAGACCTGGACGGCATGCTCAAGCATGTCGATATCATCGTGGTCACACGTGGCGAGCAGGGAGCCAGCATCTACGCCGATGGGCGCGAGGTCCTCGTCCCGGTGGCCCCGGCCGATGCCTGGATTATGGACCCCACCGGGGTCGGCGACGCCTTCCGCGCCGGTTTCCTGACCGGCTATGCGCGCGGCTGCGAGTGGCTGTTGTGCGGCCAGATCGGCGCCGTGGCGGCCACATACTGCCTGGAAAAGGACGGTCCCCAGAACCACCGTTATACGCGCCGGGAATTCGTGACGCGCTTCCGTGAGCACTTTGATGATGGTGGGAAGCTCGACGCATTATTAAATTCGTAGCGGCAGGCTGCCTTGCTTCAACGACCAGCCCACTGGAGCAAGTCATTACTATGTTATCCAAGGAGAAAGCATGAGTAGTAATTACGATATCAAAGATAAAAGTCTGGCCGAAGGCGGCCGCCGTCGCATCGACTGGGCCGAACGCGAGATGCCCGTCCTGCGCCTGATCAAGGAACGCTTCAAAAAGGAACGCCCGCTCAAGGGCCTGCGCGTCTCGGCCTGTTTGCATGTCACCACCGAGACGGCCGGGCTGATGCTCACGCTGCAGGCCGGCGGTGCGGACATCGTCCTGACGGCCTCAAACCCGCTCTCCACGCAGGATGACGTCGCCGCGGCGCTGGTCAACCTGTACGAAATCCCGACTTATGCAATCAAGGGTGAGGACAACGTCACCTATTACAAACATATTGCTGCGGCGCTCGACCATAAGCCGCACATGACCATGGACGATGGCGCGGATCTGGTTTCCGAGATTCATAAGAATCGCCGCGAACTGCTCGAGGGCATCGTGGGCGGCACCGAAGAGACCACCACCGGCGTCATCCGCCTGCGCGCCATGTCCGCCGACAAGATGCTGAACTTCCCGGTCATCGCCGTCAACGATGCGCTGACCAAGCACCTGTTCGATAACCGCTACGGCACGGGCCAATCCACCCTGGATGGCATCATCCGCGCCACCAACGTGCTGCTGGCCGGCAAGAACTTCGTCGTGGCCGGCTACGGCTGGTGTGGGCGCGGCCTGGCCTCGCGCGCGCGAGGGATGGGTTCGCTGGTCATCGTGACCGAAGTCGACCCGATGAAGGCCCTCGAAGCCGTCATGGATGGCTACCAGGTGATGCCGATGGCCGAAGCCGCCAGGATCGGTGATATTTTCTGCACCGTGACCGGCGACATCAACGTGCTCGATGAACAGCACTTCAAAGTTATGAAAGACGGCGCGATCGTGGCCAACTCCGGGCATTTCAACGTCGAGATCAATATCCCGGCGCTGGAGAAGCTTTCGAAGGACAAGCCCACGCTCGTACGCCCCTTTGTGGACCAGTACGAGACCAAGGATGGCCGCAAGATCAACATCCTGGGCGAAGGCCGCCTGATTAACCTGGCTTCGGCTGAAGGCCACCCGGCTTCCGTGATGGACATGTCCTTTGCCAACCAGGCACTCGCGGCCGAGTACATGGCAAAGAATGCGGATAAGCTCGAGAAGAAAGTCTACTCCGTGCCGGAGGATATCGACAAGGAAATTGCGCGCCTGAAGTTGGCCGCTATGGGCGTCAAGATCGACGACCTGACCGCCGAGCAGACGAAATATTTGAATTCGTGGGAAGAGGGGACGTAAGTCGGTAGAGCAGGACAGGAAATGCGGTAAATCGGGAAGAACAGTAGATTAGAAAGAACAGGTCAGGCCCCGCAGAGCGTTCGCGCTCCCGGGGCCTGTTTGTTGGCTTCGTTCTGAGCGGAGCGAGCCGCCAGGCGAGAGTAGTCGAAGGACGGTAACTTGCAAACGATTGTGCTCATGAATACTGCCCTTCGACTGTGCCTTCGAAGAGGAGCGACGGCTCCGCTCAGGATGAAGCTACAGTTGAAAGCCTACGGGCACTTGGGCACGTCCATGGCCGGCCGCGCCGATGCCCCAGCGTCGTTGAAAGCCTCGACGCCGAAATTATCCCACAGGGCGCCGCCGGTACCCTGGTCGTAGCGCAGGGTGATGTGATATGAGGTCGAATTGGGACCCAGCGCAGGCAGGGCGCTGCCGTTCTTGTAGACGCGATATCCGGTTTCGTTATCGGCATTGTCCTGCCAGGTCAGGTTGATGGTTTCGATCCAGATCGGGGTAAAGCCGCGGAAACCACCCTCGCAGGCCCGGGTATTCGCCAGGAAGCTCGGAGCAGCCGGAGGCGCCAGGGTGGGCGTCGGCGTGATTGTGGAAGTGGGCTTGGGCGTTTTCGTGGACTTTGGCGTCGGCGTCGGCGGGGGGGTCATTTCGGGCAGTCCGGTGGTATTTCCGCTGACGGTGGCGTACTGTCCCCACAGCCAGCAGGTCCCGACGCCGTTCAGGTTATTGATGATCACGTAGTTGCCGGGCGTATATTTCCCGACCACCACGGCCGTCTGCCCCACGTTGACGGCACCGAGCAGGTCATAATCGATGCCCGGGCCGCTGCGGCAGTTGGTGGCCTGGCTGACGGTGACGATCGGGACCGACGGGGTGGGCGTCAGTGTAACAGTTGCAGCACCCGCCGGCAGCACAGCACTCGCAGGAGTGTCGGTGCTGCCCGGCGCGTTTTGCGCCTGGATGGTGGCCGCCAGTGCCGTAATGGTGGCGGCGGCCGGGTTGCCTTGTGCTGATGGCGCATTACAGGCCAGGGCGGCAAGGATCAACAAGGCGGGCACGAAGAGCAGTTGCTTTCTGTTCATGATGATTTCTTCCTCCTCTAATGGATGGTATTGAAAATGGAAAGCAAGGAAACGCATCCTCTTTCAGAGTGGACTATACCTCCTTGGCCGCGGAATTTCAATAGTTAGATCATCCTACTGCCGGCTTTCTACCGCCCGCCCGGCCTGCCCGGCATAATCGCTGTACCCGCCGGCGTACTCCGTCAGACGGGTGTCCTTCAACTCCAGGATACGGTCCACTGTACGGTCCAGGAAGTAACGGTCGTGCGAGATGACCAGCACCGTGCCGTTGAAATCATCCAGGGCGTTTTCCAACACTTCTGCGGCTGCGATATCGAGGTTGTTGGTGGGCTCATCTAGCAGCAGGAAGTTTGCGCCCGAAAGCACCAGCAGCGCCAGTTGCAGACGGCTGCGTTCCCCGCCGGAGAGAGAACTGACCTTCTGCGTGGCCTGCTGGTAAGTGAACAGATAACGGATGAGCAGCGCCACTGCGCTGCTCTCGCTGATGTTGCCTGCGCGGCGTACGGCCTCGATCAAAGTCAGGTTGAAATCCAGCGTCTCATGTTCCTGGGCATAGTAGCCCACCCTGACGCTCGGCCCGATCTTGATCTCGCCCTGGTCGGGCTGTTCGCGCCCCAGGATCAGGCGCAGCAGCACCGATTTTCCGGCTCCGTTTGCGCCGACCAGCCCCACACGTTCGCCGTGGCGGATCAGCAGGGAGACCGAGTCCAGTACGGTCCGGCCCCCTCTCCCAGCGGGACGTGTACCCGAAGCGGAGTGGAGGGTAGAGGGCGGGGGGTGAGGGAGAGTTCCTGCCTCGCTAGCCTCGAACCTCTTCGACACATCCACCAGCTCCAGCACCCGGTTCGAGCCCCGCCAGCCGTTGAGTTCCAGCCCCATTTTGCGCCGCTCCAGGGTTGGCCGGTCGATCTTCTCGATGCGTTCGATGCGCGCTTCCATGGCGTGCATGCGGCTGGCAAACTTGTCGTTCAGCGCGGTCCACTGTTTGTAGCGCCGCACCGCCATTTGCAGGCGGCCGATCTCGCGCCGCTGGATGTGGAACAGTTCATCTTGGCGCGCTAGGCGGCGTTCCTTATCGACAATATACTCGGTATAGTTGCCGGGGAAGGTCGTCAGCCGGCCGTCTTCGATCTCGGTGATATCGCTGGCGACCGCATCCAGAAGGTAGCGGTCATGCGAGATCAGCACTACTGCGCCGGGATAGCCCAGGATCAGGTGCTCCAGGTAAGCCTTGGCGGGTATATCCAGATGGTTATCGGGTTCATCCAGCAGCAACACGGACGGCTTCAACAACAGCAGGCGCACCAGGCCGATCAGCTTCTTCTGCCCACCGCTCAATACGCCGATGGGTTTGTCGAAGTCCGCTTCGGGCAGCCCCAGCCCGCGCAGCAGTTCGCGCACGCGCGCCGGGTAGGAAGCTCCGCCAAGCGTTTCATATTCGTCCAGCAATTGTTGCTGGGCTTCGAGGGCGCGCTGCAGCGTTTTAGGATCGTTATAGACGCCCGGGTCGCCGAGTTTTTCTTCGATGTGGACCAGCTCATTTTCGATCTCGGCCACGCGCGGGTTGCCCTGCAGGGTCAGGAGATAGGCGCTTGACTCGGGAGAAAACTCCGGTTGCTGGGGCAGGTAACCGATGGTCACCCCTTTGGCCCGGACGACCGCGCCGCCCGGCTCGGCCTGGTACTCACCGGTAACCAGCTTGAACAGCGACGATTTTCCCGCCCCGTTGGGCCCGATCAGGCCGATCTTCTGGTCGTGCTGGATCTCCCAGCTGAGATTGCTGAAAATGGCGCGCGCGCCAAGGATAAGGCTGGTATTCGAGAGACTGATGGAAATCATGGTCTTTTCTTTCTCCTCCCAGTGGATATCCTGGGCGTAGAGGGGAGGGGTTAAACAAAAACGCCGCAGGGCTGCCTGCGGCGTGGAGTGATCGAGCGGGACGACGGTGAAATCATTTACTCCGGGACGGACAGGCGCGATTCGAGGAGGCCCGGGTCGGGATAAAACCGCGCATGCCGATATAGAGGATGGTCTGGTTGCCGGAGCGTTCGTAGCACATCATGCCGGGATTATATCACGAAGCCCAGGGCTTTCCGATCCGCTAATCCACGCGAATTTTCAAAGCGATTGGCGAAAATTCGCGAGAATTCGCGGACGAAGACCGACTTTGAGAAAGCTTTGGCTACCGAGCCCGCCGCCTCTGCCCAAAGCGGACACAAGCTGGTATAATTACGTCCGCAAGCCGACCTTTCAAGCATGACCTCGGCCTCTCTCGGTCGGGGTTTTTATTTTGTGTTTTATCTCTTTCGAGGCAGAATTTCCGGCCTTTGGCGACGGGATGTCGCAACTACAGGTGAATAAAATGATTACTGAACGAACTGACATCCGCAATATTGCCATTATCGCGCACGTTGATCATGGCAAGACCACGCTGGTCGATTATCTGCTGCGCCAGTCGCACACCTTTCGCGAGAACCAGCAAATGACCGAGCGCGTCATGGATTCGAACGACCTGGAGCGCGAGCGCGGCATCACCATTCTGGCCAAGAATACGGCCATCAAGATCCCCGACCCGGTTACGGGGGAGACGGTCAAGATCAACATCGTCGACACACCCGGCCATGCCGATTTCGGCGGCGAGGTGGAGCGCGTCATGAACATGGTGGACGGGGTACTGCTGCTGGTGGATGCTGCCGAAGGCCCCATGCCGCAGACACGCTTTGTGCTCAAGAAAGCGCTCGAGCGCGGGCACAAGGCCGTGGTGGTCGTCAATAAGGTCGACCGCAAGGATGCCGAGCCCGCCCGTGTGCTCAACGATACCTTTGATCTTTTTATCGAGTTGGGCGCCTCCGACGAGCAGGCCGATTTTCCGGTGGTGTATGCCCAGGCGACGGCCGGGCGCGCTGGCCTGACCCCGGAACTGAGCGAAGACCTGCAGCCTTTATTCCAGACCATCCTGCGCCACATCCCGGCCCCCAAAGTGGACCCGGACGCTCCGCTCCAGATGCTGGTCACCACCCTGGGCTATGATGATTACCGCGGCGTGACTGCCGTGGGACGCGTTTTTGCCGGGACGATCAAGGCCGGGCAAAAACTGGCGCGCCTGACCGCTGACGGGCAGAACTTGCCTGAAACCGCCCGCTATCTGTATGTGCATCACGGGCTTGGCAAAGTCGAAGTACCGGAAGCCAGCGCCGGGGAGATCATCGCCCTGGCCGGGCTGGAGGGCATCGCCATCGGCGAGACCCTGGCAGACCCGCAGAGCCCGGTGGCGCTGCCGACCATCCGCGTGGAAGAGCCGACCGTGCGCATGACCTTTGGGGTGAACACCTCGCCGTTTTCAGGCCGCGAGGGCAAATGGGGCACCTCGCGCAAATTGCGCGAGCGTCTGTTCGACGAGCTGCGCACGAACGTTTCGCTGCGTGTGGAAGAGACCGAATCGGCTGAGAACTTCCTCGTCTCCGGACGCGGCGAGTTGCACCTGGCAATCCTGATCGAGACCATGCGCCGCGAAGGCTATGAGTTCCAAGTCTCGCGCCCCGAGGTCATCTTCCACAAGGCTGATGACGGTACGCTGCTCGAGCCGTTCGAGGAAGTCCATATCGAGACCAGCTCCGATACGGTCGGAGTGGTCGTTGAAATGCTTGGTACCCGCCGCGGGCAGATGAGCAATATGGAAGACACCGGCGATGGCCACGTGCGCCTGACCTATGTCGTCCCGACGCGCGGCCTGCTCGGCTTCCGCTACCAGTTCCTGACCGCCACACGCGGTAACGGCATCATGCACTCGCTCTTCCACGGCTACGACGAACTCGCCGGGCCGATGGCAACGCGCTCCACCGGTTCGATGGTGGCGATGGAAGCCGGGGACGCGACTGCCTATGCCATGAAGGGTTCGGAAGATCGGGGTATCCTGTTCATCAACCCGGGCGCGGAAGTGTACGAGGGCATGGTGATTGGCGAAAACAGCCGCGGTGGCGATCTGGCCATCAACGTCTGCCGCAAAAAGCATCTCACTAATATGCGCTCCTCGCGCGGCGATATGGAAATCCGCCTGACGCCCCCGCGCCAGATGTCGCTGGATGAAGCCATCGAATATCTTTCTGAGGACGAACTGCTGGAAGTGACGCCCCAGTCGTACCGCATCCGCAAGCGTATCCTCAACACAGATGAGCGCGGCAAGCAGACGAAAAAAGCAAAAGAAGTGCTGGGTGAATAGGGCAAGAACAGCAAAAAGATAAAAGTAAAGAAAGAAGTAAAAAGAACAAAGTAAAAAGAAGAACGGGCGCCGGTTGGCGCCCGTTTTGCGCGCCCGGTTTTCTACCCCTGCTTGGCACAGCTTAGAACTGTGCCACCGCAGGTTGCTGAGACGTCAGTGTTATATTTCCCATCATTTCTCGTTTCTTTTTTCTTACTTCTCACTTCTCACTTCTTTTTACTCCTCTCTGCTCTATTTCAACATTTTACTTATGCGATAGCCTGATTTTCCTGTATACTTAACCCATGTCCGATAAATCGATAACGCTTCCCTATCGTCTTCGCCAGGAGTTCTTCTCGCCGGCTGAAGCCGCTTTTTACCGCGTCTTGCACGAAATGGTCAAGGATCGTTTGTACGTCTGCCCGAAAGTCTCTTTACAGGACTTGTTCTTTGTGACCCGGCCGAATGAAAACGTGCATTATTTCAATAAGATTTACCGTAAGGTAGTGGACTTCCTGCTGCTGCGGCGTGATACCCTAAAACCCACGCTGGCCATCGAATTGAACTATCCCAAACAGGCCGGCCACCGCCAGAGCGATACCTTTATCAACGAACTATTCGCTACGGCCAACCTGCCACTGGTGCACGTCACCGTCCAACAGACCTATGACATCGCGGCGCTGGCGGCCCAGTTTAGCGAGGCTATGAAAAAAGCGAAGGAAGAAAACCCGCTCAACCGCCGGGCAGACTTTTCCCCAACCTGTCCGCGCTGCGGGATTACGATGGTCCTGCGTATCTATCGCACTGGCCCAAAGGCCGGCCAGCAATATTACGGCTGTTTGAATTATCCAACCTGCCAGGAGACGATGAACGTAACGCCCGTCAGCCAGTAGACACGTCTTCGCCTGGCTGGCGCTTTTATCGGGGTAAATCCAACATCGAAGGAGAGTGAGATATGTTTCGCTATATCAAAGTTCCGCCGACGCATTATGTCATTCATTATGTCAATGGAAAGATCAAACGCGCCGGAACAGGACTGGCCTTTTTCTACTTCAGGCCATCCGCTTCACTCGTCATCATCCCCGTCGGCAGCGCTGACGTGCCGTTTATCTTCAATGAAATCAGCGCAGACTTCCAGCCGCTCACAGTGCAGGGGCAGCTGGCCTTCCGTGTCCATGATCCGCAAAAGGTGGCTGCGTTGCTCAACTATATGGTCGATGGGCTGCCTGGCCGTTACGTATCCGACGACCCACAGAAATTGCCCCAGCGCCTGGTGAACCTGGTCCAGGTTCTGGTACGTGCCGAGATCCAGCGCCTGCCTTTGCGCGAAGCGATGCATGCTTCAGAGAGCCTGGCTACATCAGTGTTTGCAAAGCTGGGAACGAGCGAGGAATTGCCCGCGCTGGGTGTTGAGGTGTTGGCATTCTCCGTCCAGGCCATCAAGCCGGTGCCTGAGATGTCCCGCGCGCTGGAGGCCGAAGCGCGCGAAGAACTGATGCGCCGCGCTGACCAGGCCATTTACGACCGCCGCAATGCCGCCGTGGAACAGGAACGGCGCATCAAAGAGAATGAACTCAATACGGAGATCGCGGTGGAAGAGAAGCAGCGCCAGATCCGTGAAACCCAGGTGGAGGCAGACTTGGCCGTGGAAGCCAAGCAGCAGCAGGTGCGCCAGGCGAAGATCAACGGCCAAATCGAGCTGGAGAATGAACGCAAACGTCTCGTCGCTGCCCGTGTGGAAAATGAGCGCGCCGAGGCCGATATCCAGGCTTATGCCGTGGACGCTTCGCTGAAACCCCTGCGCGACCTGGAGCCGGCAGTGTTGGAGATGCTCTCCGTGCAGACTGCCGATCCGCGCCTGATGGTCAGCCTAGCTTTCAAGCAACTGGCCCAGAACGCAGCCAAAATCGGCCACCTGAATATCTCGCCGGACCTGCTGCAAACGCTCTTGAAAGAACGCGACGACTCAGCCGAAAGCTAGGCTCGTGACTTGGATTACGAAAAGATCGTCCTGGTCACGCGCAAAACCCGCCTGGAAGGCTTGATCGAGCGTTTCAACACGCGTGGCCAGGCCAAGTTCTACCTGGAACACAGCGGCGGTGATTTCGCGTTGTACGAGCGTGAGCACAAGACCTACACTCTTGCGCTGGCCCAACTGCGCAAGGACCTGCAAAGGCTGCTTAAGTTCCAGGAAATCGAACGCAGCTTTCTCCCCAATTTCTATTTCAGCAAAGCTGATATCGTCGTCACCCTTGGCATTGACGGCCTGGTGGTCAATACGGCCAAGTATTTGGAAGGCCAGCCGCTAGTGGCGGTCAATCCGGACCCGGCCCATATCGACGGGATTCTGTTACCGTTTGGGGTGGAAGGCGCTGCAGGGGCCGTTGAGCAGGCGCTCAAGGAACAGGTAAAGATTCGGCAGATCAGCATGGCGGAGATACGGCTGAACGATGGCCAATCCCTGCTGGGGTTCAACGACCTGTTCATCGGCGCACACAGCCATGTCTCGGCGCGTTACAGGATCCAGCTCGGCACGCAACAGGAACATCATTCATCCAGCGGCATTGTTGTATCCACTGGTGTTGGCTCCACGGGTTGGTTGAGCAGTATGTTCAATATGGCCAATGGCATGTTCGCGAATTTTTCAGATGGCCGCCGGCAGACTCTACCTGCCTTAAAGCTGGACTGGGAAGCGGAAAAGCTGGTCTTTGTAGTGCGCGAACCGTTCGTCAGCAAGACCTCGGCGGCTGGCATCGTCTGCGGAATTGTTTCTCCTCAGGCGCCGCTTATCCTTGAATCGGAGATGCCCGAAGGCGGAGTGATTTTCAGCGACGGAGTTGAGACCGATTTCCTATCCTTCAACGCTGGCAGCACTGCCACAGTCCGGCTGGCGGATAAGAAGACGCACCTGGTGGTGTAATATTCTTAGTCATGAATCTGGTGTCACACCTGAAGGAGAATATATGGACCTGCGCCCTTATCTTGATTTTGCCACGCAACTGGGTTATCGCGCCGGGCGCATTACGCTCGGATATTTCAACACCGGAATCCGCCCGGATTACAAGCCGGACGACACGCCCGTCACCGCCGCCGACCGGGCTGCCGAGGAATTCATCCGCGGTGAGATCGAGAAGGCTTACCCTGGCCACGCCATCGTGGGAGAGGAGTATGGCGAGAAAGCAGGAGCGGATAACCCGTTCCGCTGGATCATCGACCCGATCGACGGGACAAAATCTTTCATGCACGGGGTTCCGCTGTATGGTGTCCTGATCGGGCTGGAGATAGAGGGCGAAGCGCGAGTGGGGGTTTGTTACTGCCCTGGTACCGACGAAATGCTGTGCGCCGCCGACGGCGAGGGTGCCTGGTGGAACGGCCGCCGCGCGCAGGTCTCGCAGGTGGATTCGCTCAAGCGCGCCTGTGTTTGCTTTACCAGCCTGCACGGATTCGACCAGTATAACCGTACCGCCGCCTGGGAACGGGTTCAAAAAGCTGCCTACATGGTGCGCGGCTGGAGCGACGCCTACGGCTACATGTTGGTTGCCACCGGTCGCGCCGAAGCCATGCTCGACCCGGTTATGAACATTTGGGATTGTGCGCCTTTCCCCCCGATTTTTCGTGAGGCGGGCGGTTACTTCGGCAACTGGGATGGGAAGCCCGGCCACACGCATAACGAAGCGCTGGCGGTCACACCCAAACTCCTGCCAGATGTACTGCGGCTGATCGAGGGTGGGGGCTGATATCGCGCAGGCAAGCCGGGCCAGGGCGGGTTTGCCGGCACAGGCGCTTCTATACATAGTTATCAATAATGATAAAAAATGATGCTTGTGGGGTCAGGAGCGCCTGAAATACGGCTGGAAATCCCGTTAACGCACTTACAAAATTATTAGCTTGTGCCCGGGCGACCGGGAAGCGAGTTTTGTCCAGTATAATTTTCGTGGCGTTGGCTTGATTGTCAAGCGCATGTCCTGGTTCAAATAACATCCATCAATAACGTTCATTTCATGAGAGAGGTACAAGAGTGAAAATTTTCCGTACGATCCTTTGCCTTGTAATATTGATTCCGTTTTTGGCAGCCTGCGGCTCGCCGGCTGCGCCTACTGTTTATAAAACCGTCTCCGAGGGCACGCTCAAACCGGGCAGCGCCGTCCCTGCGCCCAGCGGCGATGTGGTTTTGACTATCGAAGGAAAAATCAGCCAGACCAATTCCGGGGAAGTACTGAAATTCGACATGGCTACCCTGGAGAGCATCGGCGTCATCCAGTACAAAGTGGACGATCCCTTCGTGAAGAAGAACATTCTCTATGCCGGCGTGCTGCTCTCGCAGTTGTTGAAAGTGGCCGGGGCCGCGCCGGATGCCACCACGCTGACGCTCTGGGCGTTGGATGATTATTCCACCGATATGAAAATTTCGGATGCCAACAAATGGCCGGTCATCATAGCGAGCCGCGCCGACGGGGCATACATGCCGATCGACAAGAACGGCCCGCTGATCAGCGTGTTCCCTTTTAATGACTTCCCCGAGATCGACCACATCACCTATGATGCCCAGTGGCTCTGGTCGCTCGCCAGAATTACCGTCAAGTAATCCTGATGATTTGTTCATCGAATTGCAGGTTTGGTTGACGTATGGCTAACGCGCGCGCTTCTGCCATGACCCGCTGGATGGTTACCCCGCTGGAAATCGTTGCGGTCGTGGCGCTGGTTGCCCTGACCGTTGGCGGGCTCTATGTCTCTGTCCAGGATGCGCTGCAACTGGAGCAGGCGCTTAACCTCAATCTCACCCAGACTTTGCTGGTTACACAGGGCATCGTGAACCTGCAGCGTGAAGTGCTGCTGACCCAAAACGAGGTCGTGCGCCTGTTGGGCCGCCTGGATGACCCGCCCAAGCCGGTCACGCGCTTTGCCTTCGTGAAGATCCAGGTGAGCAATCTTGCGACCGAGATTCAATCGTCGCAGACAAGGGCTATCTTCGCGACCGAGGATCTGACCCTGGTGCAAGAGATACAGCTGCAGTCGGCTGCCCTCGAGTTACGGCTGGCCAATTGGCAGTCTGCAGGGTCTCCGGAACAACAGGCGACCGCGTTGAGAACCATTGAGACTCAACTGGATATGCTGGAAGCCACAGTCAAACAACTGATCGATCGGCAGGCGACTGCGCAACGGGAGGCAATCACCCAGACCAGGAACAGCCTGGGCGTTTCGCAGCGCACATCCCTGCTGGCTGGCGGGGCATTGCTTCTTATGGCCATCGCGCTTGCATTCGTTGTCCGCCAGGGATTGAACTCGCGGCTGCAACAGGCTGTACAGGCAGATCGGATGAAAAGCCAGCTCCTGGCGAACGTCAGCCATGAACTGCGCACACCGATCAATGCCATCCAGGGTTATTCCCAGCTGTTAAGCGAAGAGGCCTACGGCAGTCTTAGCGGCGAACAACAGACCACAATTCGGCGCATCCTGCTTAACACAACCCAGCTTCAAGGGATGGTCAATAATTTGCTTGATAGCGCTCAGATCGAACAGGGGAAACTTGCGGTTCGAAATACTTCGTTTCTCCCATCCGATTTACTCGAAAGCACGCGTTCTGCATTGAGCATCCTGGCTGAAACAAAGGGGGTCGCGTTAACCAGTGAGATTTCCAGGGGTGTGCCGATAAAGTTAGTTGGCGATTCACTGCGTCTGCAACAAATCCTCTTTAACTTGATCAGCAACGCACTTAAATTCACCGAAACTGGGAGTGTGCGCGTGCGAATATTCATGCCCAACCCGGCCCATTGGGCCTTGCAGGTTATCGACACTGGCATTGGTATCGCACCTGAAGCGCAGGCGCGTGTCTTTGCGCCTTTCTGGCAGGTTGATAGTTCGGCCACGCGTCAGTATCGCGGTTCCGGGTTGGGTCTTTCCATCGTCAAACAACTGGCTGATCTGATGGGCGGCCAGATTTCCCTGGATAGCCAACCCGGAAAAGGCAGCACCTTTACGATCATTTTCCCCATGATAGAGGCAAACTAATGGGCAAACCCCTGGCTTTGATCATCGAAGACAACGCCGACCTGTCCGAGATTTTTTCCGTGGCCTTGCGCGGCGGTGGTTTTGAAACCGAGATCATCCGGGATGGCCAGGCAGCCATTGACCGGCTGGCAGGTACTGTCCCGGTTGTGATCGTGCTGGACCTGCACCTGCCGCACGTTGAGGGCGTTACCATTCTGCAGGAGATCCGCGCAAACGAACGCTTTGCCAAAACCGCGGTCATCGTCACAACCGCAGATGCGCAAACGGCCGACGGCTTGCAGGGCAAGGCCGACCTGGTGTTACTTAAGCCGGTTAGTGTTGAACAATTGCGTGAGCTTGCCAAACGTATGCTTCGGCGCTCGTATGAGACTGATCCCCCGGCTGACCCTGTGTCCTGAGATCCGCACTTTCGTTCGCGTTCAAGATAGCAAAAGCCATCCCGGATGGCTTTTGCTATCTTGTTTATTCTTATAGATAGTGCCGCTTCAGTTCCGACGCGTAGATAGCGCCCGCGGTGCTTTTATAAGTTTCCAGCCAGTCTGCCAGATGGGTCTTCCCGCGTGGCGGTTCGGGCGAAATGAGCAGCCCGGCCATCAGGCCGTCCACCTCTTCAGGCGTCAGTATCACATCATGCACCAAGAGGCTGATGACCTGGGCCGCCGCAAGCGCCAGGCGGGGTGGGAGGTGCAGGATCGGCTTCGAGTGGCCGAGTTGCTTTCCAATCAACCCGACCATCTCGTCAAAGCCGAAAATATCCGGGCCGACGGCATCCCAAACCAGATTATCGCTGCGCGCCCCGGCTTCGACAGCCAGTTTGGCGACATCGTCTACAAATACCGGCTGGATTTTATACTGTCCGTTGCCGATCTGCCCGAAGACGGGGAAATGCCGTAATAACCAGGCAACATTATTGATCAGGATGTCCTCACTGCCGAACAGTACCGTCGGGCGCAGGATGGCATACGATATGCCTGACTCCGTGACCGTTTTTTCGTTGGCGGCCTTGCCCCAGAAATAGGGCAGGGGCGAATCTGCAGACGGGTTCGTGATGCTGAAGTGCACGATGCGCCGCACTCCGGCGGCCTTGGCCGCATTCACGAGTTTGCGCGTATTCGCCACGGCCTGCGGCTGGGTATTGGCGTTTCGGTCGAAGCGCACCCAGTAGGTGTTGTAAAGCGTATCCACACCTGCCAGCGAATGCGCCATGCCGGCCTCGTCGAAATCGAGCGGGAAGGCCTGCACTTTTCCACCGAACGGGTCGGGACGGTCTGGGTGTCCCGTCAGCGTGATGACTTCGTGCCCCTGCGCCAGCAAGCGGCGGGCAATGTATTTTCCTGAATATGAGAAAGCACCGGTCACTGCAGTTTTCATTTTGGTCTCCTGATACAAAAGCAACATTAACCTGACCGACAGCGAAGGCCTCGGTTTACAATTTTTGGCAGGGATACTTATCCCTAGCGCAATATGTTCAAAACAGTTTGGATGGTGTTTGACCCCAGACTATCCAGGCGTGAGACGGCGTTGGTGAGCGCATCGAGCGCCTCAAAAAAATCTTTCAACGCCCGGACGCGTTCTGTTAAAAATGCGCGCTCCGTATCGGTCCTGCCGTCATCTGACTCTAGCTTCTCCAGCGTTTCCTGCACCGAGGCCACTGCCCGGTCGAACTCGTTATTCTGGCGTTCCTTCAAAATGGCGCGGATGGCTTTGTAGAAGTCAGTTTCGGCTTCGTAGTAGTCCTTGCGATCGCTGAGGCGATTGACAGGGTGGATCAGTCCCAGGCGGGCCAGGGCGCGCACGTTCGTGCTGATGGCCCCTTTTGTAAGTCCCGTCTGTTCGACGAGTCCATCTAGCGAGAGCGGTTGCGGAGAGAGATACAACACACCAAAGATGGCCCCGACGCCCTTGGGGAATCCCCAGAACTGGCTGATGCCGCTCATGCCCTCGACAAAACTTTGTTTGATCTGTGTGGTCTCAGTGGTCATACGTCTATCCGTTTAGAGCGTTTAGTTATCACTAAACATAGTATATGGTAATATGCTGTCGATGTCAAGTATTAAAAAAACCAGGGCCTGGGAAGTCTTCAGACTTCCCAGGCCCTGGTGGTTGAGCGAAATCATATCTGCGCCAGGAATTTCCATACCAGCCAGATTTGCAGCACGTGGAAAGTGTTATCGACGATCACCATCGACCAGGGCGCGTACGGTCCGGTGGCGAAGCGGTCCTGTCCGATCAGGTGCATCCAACCGCGCACGATGTAGGTACGGTCCTGGATAAAGTGAATACCCAACAATACCAGGAATGGGATCCAACCCCAGCCGGCAAATAAGACTACGCAGGCTGCCCAGATAATACTGTGTATCAGGCATGGGAGAGACTTTATTTTCTTGTTCTCGGCCATCCAGTCGGTTTGGAAGATGTAGTCACCGACAAGATGACCCACTAGTGCCAGCAATAAAGGGTCCACAGGATTCTCCGTTGTTGAAGTAGTTTATTCTACTGCTCTTTGCATACTGCTGCGCAGCATACAGTAACCCGATCGGTGAACCAGAGAGAGTGAGAGTTTACTCTATGACTTGTTTTTCAAGGCGCGATACAGGTCTGCACCCTTGAGGCCTTGCGCTCGCAGTTCATTGGCCCGGGCCTGGGTAAACCACAGGTTCTGGAGTTGGTTCCCGGCTTTGAATGTCACGCCAATATAGCCAGGAGGGGGGCCCGTTTGAGCGAGAGGAACCTTATCAATTATATCCAAAATTTTGTCCAGGTGGCTGCCCAATGCTGTTTCATCGGATAGGTTGTCGACATTCAAGGTGACGTAAAAATCCGTTTCGCGAGCTGCGAAGCGTACCACCGTATTATCAACCGCAAGACAATTTTCTCCGTAGGCTTCGGCTCTTGCTGTCTCAACTGGTAGAGCAGCCTCTTTGAGGCTATTAAGGAATTGTGTTGAGAGTTCGGGTAGCGCCTGGCGTGCCTCGACAAAGGCGCATTCGGTAGATAAATTGCCTGGCATTTCAGGGGTCGGCGGGTGAGGCTTGGGCAGGTTGCAGGCCGTCAGAGCAAGCGCAAAGGTGATGATGAAAAGACGTTTCACGTCAGGCTCCATTAGCTATTCTCCCCTTGAGAGGATCCATTTATGAAAGAGGCCCTACTCGATTAGCGGTTTTCACGCATTGCGAAAAACAGGTATGTTTCTGTGTTTACCAGGAGGGATTTTGCCGAAGCAATCATGTTGATCTTCTGGCCACTTTTAGCCATCAGGTTTATTTCCATATTTTCGAAACCCTCGCCACGGCTTTTCCTGAGCAACGCAGAACGCTGTTCGATCGACTCCCAAATGCTGATCGATGATTTTTCGATAATTTCTGTGCGGGTATACCCTAATACATCTACAAAGTGGTCATTGACTGCGATGATCTCACCGCTGGCTTTTGTCGTCATCAGCATCAGTTTGCTGCGAGCGGTGGCGGAGGTAAGATCCACTGCGCGGGTGCCTGCGGGGTTGGAAATTTCGCGCAGGGTGAAAACCTGTCCTCCAAAACGCCGGATGCGATCATAGAGTGGAGAAATGCGCATCTCGAAGCTGCGCAGCGTGTCGCCTGTGAGCTGGATGGTGATCTGAGAGTTGGCTGGCGTTCTATCGCCGAACTCACCCGCCAATTCTGGCCAGCGTGCCAGAACCTCCTTCGCAGTCGAGCCGATGGCCTCTTTGCTTGAAATACCTGTGTATTCGGAAAAAGCCAGATTGATGTAAACGACCTGGCCAGCCTGGTCGATAATCATTACCCCGTCCTGTATCCCTTCAATGACCGTTTCGGCCGCCATGGGGAGCAGGTTGAACAACCCGAAGCGGAATAAGCCCCAGGTGTAGAAAATACCTGAAATGACCAGGGTAAAGGGAGTTGGGTCAATTGAGAGCGAAGATTTGAACCAGAAAAGATAGACAATATTAATGATCCAGGGGACGGCGGCCCCCAGGATCATCATCAACGATTGCGTTTCCACCAGGTATGGTCCCTTAAGAGCCTGGCGCACGAACAGGAAGGACCCAACGATCAAACATACGTATGAAAAGGCAGTGTAAATCCAGAATGCAGACCCCGGGGGTTCCTGTATTACCCAAAGCCCATTGACCAGTTGCCCTGAAATCGAAGTCCAGAAAAGGTGGTGGTAGTCGTTCGTCCAGATCAGGGCGATTGTTAAAAGCGGGACGATGGAGAGCAGGGCAATCGTCCGTCGATTGACAAACCTGTACAAGTGGCTGTATTCGAGCGAAAATACCAGCCAGGAGACGGGCACAAAAACGATACCGATAAACTGGCACTTCGACCAGAATACATTGGTTTGCAATTCTTTCCCTGAGAGGGCCAGGGCGTAACAGACCGTCCACAGGGTGACGCAGGACATCAGCCAGATGAAAGAGCGTGCCCCGGCGACGTGACGACGCCCAATCGCAGTAAATAATATGATTGATAGAATGATCGTTGAGATGAGCAGGGGGATGGTAGTAGGGGTGTATTGGAGGGCCATGTTGGCAGGTAAGACCGCGGGTTATTTTTCGGTGGGAATTAATAACATTATACAGGAAATCTCTCCCCTAAAAACCCTTTGGAAAAATGACTTTCTGTTTTCAGACTGACGTTGCTATTTTGCGATGACGATACGGTCGCGTCCGGCTTGTTTGGCCTGATATAAGGCCCCGTCAGCGGCGCGCAGGATGACCTCGCCGGTTGAACCTTGATCGGGTAGCATTGCCAGCCCTACAGAGATCGTCAGCGACTCTAAAACCTGGTTGTTGAACTCTACTTTCATATGCTTAACCCCTTCGCGTAGTTTCTCGGCGCGCTGCCTGGTAATTTTCAGGGGTGCGTCTGGCATGATCAGCACGAATTCCTCACCTCCATAGCGGCAGGCGATATCCTCCTCGCGGATATTCGAACGCAGGAATTTCCCCAGTTCACGCAGAACGGCATCTCCTGCCTCGTGGCCGAAGTTATCGTTGAATTGTTTGAAGTGGTCGATATCAAGCATGATGACCCCAAGAGGATGTTGAGAACGTGTGGCCCGGTGTATCTCACGCTCAAGCGATTCCTCCATGTAACGCCGGTTGAACATCCCACTGAGCGGATCGCGTATGGATTGCTGGCGCAACGTCTCGCGTAATTTCAGGTTCATCAGTGCGAGCGATATGCTTTGGGCAACGTTACGGATCAATTGTTGTTTTGCTTCGGGAAACCATCTCTGATTTGATTCGGATGAATGTGCCGCTTCTTTATCTGGGAGACAGCGCAGATGGAGCAAGCCTTGCACGCCATCTTGAGTAAGCAGGGGCATGCATATATAAGAGGCCGGCGCAGGAGGTTGGATATGCCGGCATAACAAGTGCCTGGTATCGTTTGCATCACCATCCACCAAGTGCATTTGAACCAGCCAAAGCCCCCAACAATCATCAGGATCGAATCTTGTAGGGTCGGGCAGGGGGGTACCCCATGAAGCAGCGGATTCGGCGTGGGTGCGCAAAGCGTTGATTATGTAGAGTGCGCCTGCACTGCCGGGGAATAATAATTCTGACTGCCTGGCAATGATTACGCATGCTTCTTCAATGGTTGTACAACTTTGAAGCAGATCGGTCATCTCATTAACCAGAGTGATCTCATGTTTGCGCTGCTCCAGCTCATCAATCCATACGGTTTGTTTTTGATTTGCCTCCTGAAGCGTTTCTTCGTACAGTTTCCGTACTGTGATGTCCCGGCCGACTCCAACCAGCCCGACAATCTTTCCCTGGCTATCGCGCAGAGGAATTTTCGCCGTTAAATTCCAACGTTTTTTCCCTGTCGACCGGTCGATCATGGGTTCCTCCTGATCGATTAATGGCTGGCCCGTTTGAAAAAGGTATTGTTCGTCTGCGAAGTATTGCGCAGCCAGTTCTGAAGGATAAAAATCAAAATCTGTTTTGCCTAATAGTTCGCCGGGAGTAGCCGCACCCATGAATTGTGCGACCGCCGGGTTAACCAGAATGTAACGGCTCTGCGCGTCTTTGGCGTAGACATCATCAGGGATAATGTCGATTAGTGTTCGTAAAAGATTGCGCTCTGTTGCCAACTCTTCTTCCACCATCCGCCATCTGGTGATATCCATCATTGCGCCGAGCATGCGCACGGGTGTGCCGTGCTCATCATGGATTAAATAACCGCGATCAAAAACGTGGGCGTAACTGCCATCGGCGCGGCGAAAACGGTATTCCTTCGACCAGAATGTTTCACCGCCGTCAATTGCCGCACGAAGGCCGCTGACGATTTTTTCCCGGTCTTCAGGATGAATCTGTTCTTCCCACCATTCGATACCCGAGTTCGCCTGGTCGAGGCTGTATCCGAAGAGCCTGCGGATGCTCTGACTCCGCTCCAGTTTGTTGGTCACCAAGTCCCAATCCCATACAACATCATTTGTTGCATAAGAGACCAGCCGGAAACGCTCCTCGGAGTGGCCCAAAGCCTCGCTTTGCCGTTCGATTTTCTGCTGGTCTTGCTGGCGCATGGAGGTGCCCAGAATGGTCAGCGCTGAAAGAATGCCGACGAAGAGCAACAAAGTTACCCATAGTGATGAGCCTGTCTGATCGGGAAAAACCACGGGCAGCATGGCGATCCCCAGCAGGTGAATGGCACTCAACCAAGCTGTGAGCCGGACGGAAAGGAACAGGCTGCTCAACATCACAGAGACCATGACAAAAACAGGACCCACGGTGAAAGCAGATGTGTTCTCGCGGTCAGCGAAGATGAAGACCCATATACTTACCGCAGTTACGAAAATGGTCAATAAAGCGGCTTTGGTATAATGTCGCGTGCGGTTCAAGCCATATGCCAGGCACAAAAAACCGGTCACTCCGCCCAGCATGATGAGCTCGGTCGGGTTGTTAAACTGGGGATCAGAATAGAGCGAGATGGGAAAGATGATCAGCAGGAAGAAGATCAATAAGAGCAGCAGATAGGATAGCCAGCGTACCCGTGAGCGTTCTCCTGCGGGAATGGAATCCGCCGGTTCGGTCATCCGGCGCCAAATGGAGGATGGTTTATTGAGTTCAAACCCGTTCTTATCTAAAGATTGGGTGGGTGGAGGATCGATGGTCGCCATGGAATTTCCCTGTTTCATTGCTAATGATCGTCTGAAATGTTGCCTGTATCCCACCACTTTGAAAGGTGCGCATGAGGGCGGTAGGGTTGATCGGCATAGTGCGAGATATCGTTGAAAAGCATCAGCCGTACGCGTACCGGGTCTTTAAAGTCCAGAATATTCAAGCAAGCTGGCGCCTGATCCAGGCGGTCGCGGTAACCGCGTGCGTCGAAACCGAGCAGGCTGCTGATGATCAAACGCAATGTAGCTTTGTGCGAAACAACCAGTATATCCTCCCCTTCATGTTTTACCACAATTTCGCGGATGACCGGCAGGGCGCGCGCCAGGACGCTGATCCCGGACTCGCCGCCTGCTGGCGCAAATGTGAAAGGATCGGATTCCCAGGCCGTATATTCGTCCTGGAACTTTTCCTCCACTTCTTGGCGGGTCAATCCTTCCCAATGGCCGTGATTGATTTCACGCAGTCCGTCGAAAGGGAGCGGTGATAAGCCGTGCGGCGCGGCAAGGATCCCGGCGGTCTCCATGGTGCGGCTGAGCGGGCTGCAAAAGACTGCAGCGAGTCTATCGTCCGCCAGGCGCGTTGCCAGCTGCTGCGCCTGCGCGCGGCCTTCATCGGAAAGATCAACGCCTACTGAACCTGAAAACCTGTCTTCCGCCGTAAGTTGTGTTGCGCCATGGCGTACGAGATACAGTCGTGTGGTCATGCCTAAAAGTTCCTTTTATCATGAAAATGTTTTCAGCGCCGTGCCAACGGCGTTCAGGATGGGCCGATCAAACTCATGAAAGCATCCACCACTTGCGCATCAAGGTGGCCGCCTGAGAGTGAACGGATATAATCTCTTACCTTCTCTTCGGGCCAGGCCGCGCGGTAAGGCCGGTCCGAGCGCAGCGCGTCCCAGATATCTACAATTGCAAAGATGCGCGCGACAAGCGGGATTTCTTCGCCTCGCAGGCCGCGGGGATAGCCTGTGCCATCCCATTTTTCATGATGGCAGTAAGGAATATCCAGCGCCGGGCGCAGGAATTGAATGGGAGAGAGCATTTCATAAGCATAGGTCGGATGTTTGCGCATGATCGTCATTTCTTCATCGGTTAATTTATCTGGCTTGAGTAAAATGACATCAGGAACGCCCATCTTGCCAATATCATGCAGGAGTGCGCCGCGGCGCATGTGAATGAGCTCGGCATCACTCAAGCCCATGCTGCGCGCCAGCCGCAACGTCATCCCGGTCACACGCTGGGTGTGGCCTTCTGTTTCTTTGTCGCGCAGGTCGAGGGCGCGCGACCAGCCTTCGATGGTAGCATCATAGGCCAGTGTCAACTCTAGGTTAGAGCGCTGTAATCCATCGAACAAGGCATTGTTGTCAATGGCGATTGCCGCCTGTCCGGCCAGTGTATTCAAAAAATCCAGCCATTCCGGATCGGGATTGAGCGGCTTGCGGTGAAAGATTTCCAGAACCCCTTTGGCCTGCCCTTTGGATATTAGCGGCACGCCATAGTAAGCCACGAACTCTTCAGCCTGTAAAATTTTGTCATGTACAAAAGGATCGCCGCTTTCGGCAAAATTGGGAATGCTGATGATTTGTTGTTCGATCATAATGCTTGTGGCCTGACTATGATCCAGCCAGCTTGGAGGACGATTGACTGCCCCCGCGCTGAAACCGTGGGCAGCACCCAATTCAAGCAAACGTGTTTGGGAATCGAGCAACAATATGTCGGCGGCATCCACACTCAGTTGATTTGTGACCTGCGTGAGTACGATATCCAGGGTGAAGTGCAGGTCAAAACTGCTGCTGATCACTTTGTCTATCGCATGCAGGGCGGCGATACGCTCAAGGCGCTGTTCGGTTTGCCGGAACAGGCGTGTGCGGTGAATGGCGTTGCCGGCGATCTCGCCCAGGATGGTTAAGAGATTGACCTCGCTTTGCCTTAGTTCGCGCGGCAACGGTACGTTGACATTGAGTGTGCCTATTACGGCGCCCGCGGCGCGAAGCGGGATGGCCGCTCCGCCGATACCCGGCGGAATTTGTTGCCGAACAACTTCTGGCAGGCGCGGGTCCCGGTGGAACTCGCCGGAAATATAGGACATCCCACTGGCAAAAACGAGTCCATTGATTCCCTCTCCCGGTTTTTCCGGTAGAGGAGCAGGCCCGCCCGCTTCCTCGCCCCAGCCGCGAGTCACTGCCGTGCGCAACTCCTTTTTTACAGGGTCATATAACCAGATCGCTCCCGCGGAAGCATCTACCAGATCCAGCGTAACATTCAGCACGATCGGCAGCATCTCATCCATCGTTTGCAGGTTGCGCAGCGCCGCTGAAATATGATTGACTGCTTCGAGTTCGGCCAGTCGGAGATGGATCTCTGCTTCTGCGCGTTTGCGTTCGGTGATGTTGCGGTCAATACCCATCACGATTTCGCGCTCGCCGACCCTGATGAGTATTGTAGAAACTTCCACCGGGAAGACCGTGCCATCTTTGTGACGATGATCGAGCTCAAGTTTAAGACTACCTTCTTTTTTCAATCGCTTCATGTAAGCGCTTCGCTCGGCTTTTGTACCAGAGGTGAGATTCAAAATATCAATAGAATTCCCGATTAATTCGTCACGATCATATCCGTGCATCTGGCAAGCCGCCAAATTGCAGTCAATGATCGGCCATGAGGCGTCGGGATCATGAGGATCAATGAGCACGATAGAATCGGGTGAGAGATCATACAGCCCTCGAAACATGATCTCGCTTTGTTCCCGGGCCTGCTCCGCCTGTTTGCGCTCATTGATTTCAGCCTGCAACGACTCATTTGCCCTGACCAATTCAGCGGTTCTGTCTCTGACGCGGGTTTCCAATTCGTCGTGCAAGGTGCGCATTTCCGCGCCTGACTGCAGCATTTCTTGTGAGCTTATTTCAAGGGAGCGCTCGAGCATTTTTCGATCATTGTCATTCTCTTCGTAGGCGCTATTAATTGCCTCGAGCAGCAGCCGGAAATTATCGGGGATCATCTCCCCATCATGCAAAAATTTAGCGATCTGGCGCTTCAGGAGGGTATGCATTTAATCGTCTTTTAGTATTCTACTAATGTAGTGATCGTCATCGTCTGGTTGTGCAATTCACATTTTGCGTTTGGAGTAAAAGGCGAGATTTCACCGTAGGAGTAAAACCCTGTAAGCACCGGCTTTTTGCCAAATACTTCACGCACACCCTCAACCTCTTCTTCAATTCGTTGTTTAAGGACAAGCTTGCGCCCTACACAACTAATCAGGATGGCCAACTCTGCCGACGAATCTCCCAGTGGTTCTTTGCTGTTTGTTGCGGCTCCAATTGCCCCATCGATAAGGCGGTCGAAATTTGCTTTCATCAGACGGGCATAGGCCCCTTCGGGGACGTCACCCGCAAAGGTCATGCTTTGTTCATCTTCGTTTATAGATAGGATGGTTCGTACGATGGGCGGTGCGTCATATTGGGGGCGCAGGCTCAGCGGAAAAAGAAGTGCCGAGGCAGGAAGTTCTTTGGCATGGTCGCCAAGGTACTTCTTATAAAGATCGAGAGCGCTTTGCCCGTCCACTTCGTATAAGACGTTCGCTTTTGATTTGGTGATTAAACGTTCAGGGCCGAATGAGTCCCAGCCACCCAGCGATGCGTAGCCTACCTTCAGGTTATTGCCATATAAACCCAGAACAGCCACCATGTCTTTTCTTGGAACGTCATTCCATACCACAAATGTCGAGACAAAGCGATCACCGTCTCCTGCCAGGCCGCCCGTTACCGTGACGTTTTTGGGAAGGTTTTCTACTAACCCTGCTACGAGTTCGCTGCCATTAATTTTCAGTCCATCTGAAAGAACGAAAACATGGACGAGGTCTTCCTTGGGTAACTGTTCAGTGAGTTTAAGGCCGGCCTGGTAGCTGTTCTCAACCTCATTAAGCTGCAGCCCGACCCCCTTGATTTTGGTTTTCTCGAACTCGATGGCAGTAGCAACAAGAGTATCGTCGCTGACCTGAGTGTCGAAGATCTCTCCTGCCGTTGAACATCCGAGCAAATTGGCTGCAGGATATGCGCTCTTGAGCTCGTCCAGAAGATCCTGTCGCTGGATTACAGATGCGCCGCCGAAGACCAGAACCAACTGTGCACGATTTCCTAATACCTGAGGAACATGTGGTTCCCAACCACCTGTTTTTGTCCATCGTACTTGTTCGATTTTCATATTTACCTCTTTACCGTATGGTGAATTTCCAGTATTCGTATTCTCTTTGCAGCAAGCTTTGTTTGATTAAAGCATTCAGGTTTTATCGATCAGTTTCATAAAAGCGTCCACTACCTGCGGATCAAGATGAATGCCTGAAAGCGAACGGATATAGTCCAGGATTTTTTTTTCATTCCAGGCACGACGGTAAGGCCGGTCAGAGCGCAGGGCATCCCAGATATCAACAACAGCGAAGATGCGTGCCGTTAATGGAATTTCATCGCCTTTCAAACCACGAGGGTAACCTGTGCCATCCCATTTTTCATGGTGACTGTAAGGAACATCCATCGCCAGGCGCAGGAACTGGATCGGAGAGAGCATTTCGTATGCGTAAGTAGGGTGCTTGCGCATGATAGCCCATTCTTCGTCGGTCAATTGATCGGGTTTTAATAAAATGTTGTCGGGAATGCCCATTTTACCGATGTCGTGCAGCAGGACACCGCGGCGGACGTGAACGAGCTCGGCATCGCTCAAGCCCATTGCGGCGGCCAGGCGCATTGTCATTTCGGTCACCCGTTGGGTGTGGCCTTCTGTTTCTTTGTCGCGCAGGTCCAGAGCGCGCGACCAGCCTTCAATCGTGGCGTCGTAAGCAATTGTAAGCTCGATATTCGAACGCTGCAGGTCATTGAACAGGGTGGCATCTGCAATGGCGATGGCTGCCTGCCCCGCCAGCGTGTCCAGAAAATCCAGCCATTCCCGGTCCGGGTTGAGCGGCTTGCGATGGAAGACTTCCAAAACGCCTTTGACTTTGCCTTTGAAAACAAGAGGTACACCGTAATAGGTTGTAAACCCTTCCATGGAAATGATCTCGGGGCGCATGAAGGTTTGGGCCACCGTGGACAAATCATGAATGCTAACGGTGCGCCGCTCGAGTGCGGCGCGCCCGGCATATCCCTCGCCAAGTCGAATTTCAGTATGTTGAATGGCTTTGGAGTGGAAACCGCTTCCGGCGCCGAATTCGAGAATATTCAAATGCGGATCAAGTAACAGAATGTCGGCGGCATCTACATCCAGCTGGTTTGTAACCTGGTCGAGCATGACGTTCAGGACGAACTCCAGGTCAAAGCTGCTGCTGATCGCGACATCGATGGCGTGCAACGCGGCGATGTGCCGCATGTGCTGCATGGTCTGCTCCTGCAGGGTTGCGCGATGAATGGCATTCGCGGCAATGTTCCCAATGGAGGTCAACAGGCGGACTTCCGCAAGCTCTATCTGACTTTTGCGCGCAATCCACAAGGCGCCGATCGTTTGTCCCTCGGCGATTAATGGTATGCAACCCATTGCCTGGAAATCTTCGAGCAGCTCATGTTCGGCAGCCAATCGATCTTTGCGGATGTCATTACTAAGATAAGGCTGGCCGGATGCGATAACGTGACCGCCGATGCCCTTTCCCACCTGAATTCGTTGCCCAATGTTATTCGCGGATATTCCTCGCGTAAGTTCGATGACAGTTTCACCACTGACAGAATCACGCATCGATAAGCCTGCGGCGTTCACTTCCAGGAGATCGAGAATTTGATCGAGGATGATAGGCAGCATTTCGGCGCGGGTTGGGGCGCTGCGCAAGGCAGCGCTGACAGTTGTGATGGCGACCAGTTCACGCATGTGTTGTTTGCGTTCGCTGACGTCGCGGTAATTGAGCAGGATACCCGCCACGCCCGGATCTGCAAGCAGGTTCGTGGCGGTACCCTCCACCCAGCGCCAGGAGCCGTCCTTGCGCTGCAAACGCAATTGATAATCTTGCGATTGGCCGGGGTTCTTCATGAATTTCCTGAACATTTTTTCGATCCCCGCCTTGTCATCCGGATGAAGTGTGCTGAAAGCCTCCAATTCCTCGATCTCCTCCTTCGAGAAACCTGAAGCACGGGAAACTGAGGGGCTCATGTAGAGCGGTTTCAAATCGGCGCTCAGAATCATAATTTCATCCATGCTGCCCTCGATCACTGCGCGAAAGCGCTGTTCGCTGGCTTGAAGCGCTTCTTCGGCGTGCTTGCTTGCGCTGATGTCCCGGATGGCGGCCGTGGTCAGCATCCCTTCATCTGTATTCAGTGGGCCCAGGCTGATTTCAGCTGGGAATTCACTGCCATCTTTCCGTAAACCATAGAGTTCCAGCCCGGCCCCCATCTCGCGCGTTAACGGATTCAGGAAATAGGCTTTGCGATGGCCAGGATGCCTCTTTCGGAATCGCTTGGGGATGAGTAGTTCAACAGGCTTCCCAAATAACTCTTCTCTTCCATATCCGAACAAATTCTCTGTCTGGGAATTGACGATGCAGATCTTTCCCTTCCCATCGACGATGACCATGGCCTCCGGGGCGGACTCCAGCAGGCCCCGGAATTTCTCTTCCGCCCGTGCCCGTTCGTTGGCATCCAGGATGGCTTGTTGTTGGTCTCGAATAATATTTTCTTTTGCGCTCAGGTAACCTGTAAATACAGCAGTCCTGACAATGTCGATGAGGATTTCCATCGCGTTGATGGCATTCACCAGGTGGCGATCCGGCTGCTTGCCATAAGCATCCTGTAAATGAGGCAACATGGATTTGCGATAGATACTCATAATCTCGAACCAAGCGCCGAAGCGAAGGCCTAACTGTGCATATTCGGCTCCCTGGTTCTGCAATCTATTCAGATACGGTTTCCAGTCACCCTGCACGACAGCGTTGCGCAGTATCTCAAAGCTATTTGGCCGCTCCGATTTTTTCTGGGCTGCGAGCTGCATCATGATTGTGAGTTCCGGATCGTCGATTGTCAGGCGCATTAAATCAGCGGCGACCTGCTCGTGGTTGGATTCGTAAACCTTCCAATAATCGCGCAGACCCTTTTGTTCGTCAGCCGTAAATTTTTGAGGGGAGAGGCTCGTTCGTTTGCTCATTCCCGGTCCTTTATGAAATGCGGGGGGAATCTGAGTTGGGCTTTGTGCATTTGGTTGAGCCTTGTCTTGTATATCTATTGCATAATTGCCACTCGGTAGCAACATACGTATGTAACCCTGCGACGACCGCCCCCGTTTAGCATCTTCTTCCTTGGGATATTTTGGATAGTTATAATCCGAATCGACCGGACAGCGTTACTCTACTATACAACGGTTTCCGCCACGATTCAACAATATCCGGGGACTTGCGCACACAACAGTTTCGCAAGGGATTTTTGCAATAAAGAAACTCAAATCCCTCGCCTGGTCATTGAGCGAGGGATTTGAGCAAAATTTCCGAATTCGAACGATAGGGTTCGTGGCGTTCAGGACCTGTTCTGGTAGAGCGCCACGAGCGCCGCGCCAACCGCCTGTGAGAGTTCTCCCAATGTGGCCGGGACAATGTTAATGCTCTTTTGTTGCGCAGGCCACAGGTAAGGCATGGCCGTGTCTTTGACGATCTTCAAGTAGCGTGCGCGGAACTCGTCGCTGGTGGATTCTGGATCCATCAGACCCCCGCCAATGACGACGTGTTGCGGGTCGAGCGCCATGACCAGGCTGGCGATGTGCAGGCCCATGGCGCGTGCCTGGAAGTCGAACAGCTCGACGGCCAGTCGGTCGCCCTTCTGGGCCAGGCCGCGCAGGGCAAATGCTTTTTCTTTTGGGCTGGCCGGGGATTTGGCCAGTTCGTGGTCCGGATACTCCTTGAGCTTTTCCGCCAGCAGGTGCGGAATGCCGGACAGGGTGGTATAGACTTCCACGCAGCCCCAGTCCCGGCCGCAGCCGCAGGGATAGGCCGGGACGCCCAGCAATTGCAGCGGCGCAGGCATGTGAGCAGCCTCCATACCAGCCAGCGTGTCGCCGTCGAGCGGCAGGCCCTTGCCGTCGATGTACGCGGTGCCCAGGCCGGAGCCCGGCGCGAGCATCAGCACGCTGCCTTTGCCGCTACCGCGCACGCGCTGCGCCTCGGCCACGCCGCCGTAATTGCCGTCGTTGCCGACTGCCAGCGGGATGGCTCGCCCGGCCTCCTGGGCCAGCGCGCTGCTGTAGGCGGCATGGACAGCCCACTCTTCGAATTCCTTTGGAAGGTTCGGGGAACGATTAAGCACTCCATAGCTGCTAAATACGCCCGGGATCGCCAACCCGACGCCTTGAACCTGCTCCCAGCCCAGGTTGTTCTCTGCCAGATACTTGCTGATCGCCTCCACCCAGCCGCGTACAACTGACGCAGGGCCCAGTTGGGAATTGGTCGGGTGCTGGAGCAGTTTGGTCGAAACGGTGCTGCCATCTTCCCAAACGGCGCCCACTTTAGACATGGTCGCGCCGCTGTCTGTGCCGATATAAATGCTTTTTTGTTTTGCGCTCATCGCGTTCCCTCGTTAATGGATGTGTACATAATGGCAGCTGCTTTATCAACAACACTTCACGCCTGGATGGGCTACCCGATGCGTGCCAGGCGATCCCGGACATCCTCTGTGAAGTGTTGGATCACGTTCAGTACGAACGCGGACACATCTTGGTCGGGGCCCGTAATCAATGGGGTCAGATCCATCCCGTAGGAAAGCCCCAGTGTCTGGTCTACGCCGTGCGATTCAGAATAGGTAGCGTTGGCGCGCCTGCGTCCCATACTGGCGAGGTCATAGCGTTTGCCACCGGCAATCTGTGAGTCGAACACACCCAACAGGGCGGCCTGCAGGTTTTCGTGTTTGGTCAAGTCGAACTTCACTTTATCGCCGTCCAGCATCCAGTCCAGATCCCGCCAGACTTCACAGCCATAGAGTTTTTGAGGCCGTTCGGATTCCGGTAAGCTGCGGATGGCCGCGATCGTCCGCAGCGTGACGCCGATGTGCGTATCGTGTTTGTCGGCCAGGTTGTGGGTGTAGACGACCTGGGGCCGGGTGGCTTTCAGCAGGGCGACCAGATCGGTTACTGGATCTGGTCGCGAAGCGTCTTTGATGACCTTGCTGGGGAAGTCCAGAAAAACCTGCGCGGCGAACTCACCTACCACTGCAGCCTTGCGCTGTTCCTTGAAGCGCACGTCATGCATCTGGTCGTCGGTGTAATCTTTATATAGATCGGTACGCGGCGAGCCGCGCCCGTCGGTGACGATCACGCCGGTGAACCATTTGTCTTCCTGCTGGAAGCATTCGAGAATGCCGCCGGCAGCCATGATCTCGATGTCGTCCTGGTGCGCGGCAAAGGAAATGTGGGTGGTACGTGCGAGCGCCTGCTCGACGGGCAGCCCGTCCGGGACGTAGACTTCGGCGGTGGGAAGGCTGAATTTCATCGTTTCTCCTCTTATTTTGAAATCGTGGGCAGGCTGGCCGCGGCGATCGACTGTCCGACCCGGCGACTCTTTTCGTCGGGAAGCTGCACATGCATGCGAGCGGCCAGTTCCGGGAATTCGGCTTTCAGGACCTGAGTGGCGCCCTCCAGGAGCAGATCACCACCGCGCCCGGACGTACAACGGCCCAGGATCAAAACGTGCCTGATATCGTAGAAATCGGCGTAATGTGCCAGGCCATATCCCAGGTAGAAACCCATGCTTTGCCAGATCTGGTTGGCGCCGGCGTGACCGGCCTCCAGTTTCTCCTGGACGAACTTGAGTTTTTCTGCATCGGTAATATCGGCAGGGATTTGGATGCCGGCCTTTGGCGCCAACCGAAAGACGCATTGCTGCGAGAAGTATTGCGAGCCGACGCCGATATCGGCGGACCATTCGTCGGCGGCGGCGGTTGGGCTGTAATCGACCGGAGCAAACGCCATTTCGTTGAGCCAGTTCATGATGCCGCCGTTGATGTCGACATAGCCGGTGGCCTCACTGGAGCCCAGCGCCACGCCCAGAACGCCGTTGGCTTCCAGCGACATGGCCCCCGCCAAAGCAGTCACGTCGCCGTCGTTGATGACCACCAGCGGAACGTTGAATTCCTTCTGGATGCGCTGGAAAAGATTCTTGATCTCGGAGAAACGCTCCGCAGGGATGGTGCGGAAGAGGGAAGCAACCATGGGACGGTTGTCGATGTAGATGCCAGCTGAACTGCCGCCAATGGCGTCTACGCGCGGCATTTTCGAGGCAGCCGTTTTCAGCCCGGCCATGATTTCGCTGTAATGGTATTCAGGGTCGGCGTGCTTGCGCGGCTCCCAGACCACTTCCTCACTGAAGATAGCCTGCCCATCCACCACGGCGCTGACTTTCCGGTCGGAGGCGCCCAGATCAAACCCGATGCGGCATCCATCCAGGTGGCGTCCCAATTCCTGGCCGGCCTCGCGAGCGGGCGGCACTTCAAACGGCTCGCATGGAATGACCGTAAAGGTCTGCTCATAAACCTGTTTCATGAAATCAAAGTCGAATTTGCGCTCACCGTCCGGGGCATAGATTTTGCGGATGGCTTCCCCGATAAAGCGCGGCCCACCGATATGCAGCTTGTAACCGCCGCGCTGCCAGAGCAGAAACTTCACGATGCGTTCCGTGAAGTACAGATCGTCCTGCGCGCGCGGGTGGCCTTCCGGGAAAACCCGGGTTTCGAAGCGCGAAACTTCACCGTCGCCGCGTTCCAACCCGATGACAAGCGGGGTGCCAACGTCTGCGGTGTCCCTGAGGAAAGCGCGGGTAACCAGGACAGCCGGTCGAAAGTCTGGATCGAGCGGAGGCGCGATGCGAGGTTCTACCAGGTTGGAAAATTGGGGCACGAGGTGTTCTCCTGTATAGAGTGATATGGATTGGTGTGTATTTTTGTGAAAGGGTAATGATTGCGCCGGGTCCTTTACAGGCAGGCGCACTGATTATAACGGCTCTCCTCGGATTTGCGGGACTTGATTCAGCCTTCTGACTCGGACAGCCTGACTGGGAAGAAAAAACCTTTTACCACGACCCCGCATGTCTTTTGTGGGGTCGTGGTAAATTCCTTTGCTTTTATCTGTCCTGCTCTTCCCATATCGAATGATAGGCCCCGATCGACTCGAAGTAGGCCAACATGCGCTGGTAGAAGGGATGGGCTGCGATGGTGGCGCTATCCCCAACGACGACCAGTTTGCGCCGGGCGCGCGTCAGCGCCACGTTCATGCGGCGCACATCTGCCAGGAAGCCGATCTCGCCCTCACGGTTGGAGCGCACGAGCGAGACGATCACGGCTTCCTTTTCGCGCCCCTGAAAGCCATCCACGCTGTCGACCTCCACGTCCGCCTGCGGGATGCGCTCACGCAGCAGGCGCACCTGGGCTGAATAGGGCGCAATGACGGCGATATCGGCAGGGGATACGCCTGCCTGCAGCAAAGCCTGAAGCTTTTTAAGCACCAGCCCGGCCTCGTCCGGGTTGAAGCGGCTGTCGCCGTCCGGTTCGGCTTCTTCGTCATAGCCAGCGCCGGCGGTATCGATGAAGGTGACGGCTGTGCCGGTCAGCTCATCCGCAGACACGCCGGACAGGTCACGCAGCAGGTGATTCTCCACGGAGGCGTGTGCCCGCAGGCTGCCTTCGTAAAATTCCTGCGACGAGAATTGCATGATCTCGCGATGCATGCGGTATTGCAGCGTCAGACGGCGTGAAATTCCGGTGCCGAGTTGTTCGAGCAGGCGTTCCGGCAGGCTGATACCGAAGCCTTCGGCGGCGGCCCGCGTGGAAATGATCGTGGGTGGGAGCTGGCAATGGTCGCCGGCCAGCACCAGCCGTCCGGCGTACTGCAATGGGCTCCAGGCGCCGGCTTCCGTGCTCTGGCTGGCCTCGTCCATGATGCACCAGTCGAAACTGCGACCCCCCAGCATGCGGCCGTCCAGGCCGGTGGTGGTGGCGCAGATGATGCGCGCTCCGTCCAGCAGCCGTTCGACGACCATGTCCTCGATCTTGCGCGCGTCGGCCAGCATGGCTTTGGCGTCCTGGCGCATGGCCTGCCGTGCGCCGCGCTCGGGCCGGGCGCGCGTGTATTTGGAAGCCTGTTCGCGCAGGCTGTAGGCTTCACGCACCAGCTTGCGTGCCATGCGCACATCCGGATGGTCTTCGACCAGCATGTCCAGGGTATGCGCGCGCAGTTCAGGCATCACCCGGGCCGGATGCCCGAGCCGGAGCGCTTTTTCCCCGGCGGCCAGCAGGCGTTCGAACATGTTGTCGACGGCGATGTTGCTAGGCGCGACGGCCAGCACGCGCCCGCCCGTTCTGGTTATCTGGCGGATCAGTTCGACAACGGTGGTGGTCTTGCCTGTCCCCGGCGGGCCGTGGATGATAGCCACGTCGTCGGTGGATAGGGCGAAGCGCACCGCTTCCAGCTGGGATTCGTTCAGGGTTTTGTCGAGCGGCTGCGGGACGTCAATGGGATGAAACGCTGCGGGCCGCAGCCCGAGCAGCACGTCGCGCAGTTCTGCCAGGCGTGAACCGTGCGCCCCGCGGGCTTTGTCCAGCCCCAGGCGCTGCCGCTGGCGCGAGATCTCGTCGCTGGAACGGTCCAGCCGGAAGCTGGACCGTTCTGATTCGGTCTCGGGCCACTGCGCCAGCGCCACCTGGATGCTGTCCTTCTGCAGCCGGCTGACGATGCCGCGCCATCCTTCGCCGGCGCTGCGCGTGCCTTCCTCCGAAAGGATGACGGGTGTGCCGCTGCCCAGGCGCGTCCAGGGCAGCGGCAGGTTTTCGTTGCGCTTCCCCAGCGTTAGCAAGATGCGCCCACCCAGCCCGGCATCCTCATCGCGGATTACCAGGTTGGTCAGGCTGCTGCCAGAGGCCTCGGCCGCGGCAGGCGAACGGCGCTGCATGTCGCGCAGCGCCTCCTGTTTTTCGGCCTCGGCTTCCAGATCGAGCAAGCGCAGCAGGCGTTGAAAATGTTCCTCGGTGGATGGTCGGGGGAGGGTCATGATGTAATCAAAAAGTCCCTCATGGCGATTTTCTTTCAGGGACTTTGGTCAGGTTGAATTATACCCTGTGAGCGTTGATATCAAAAAAAGAGCAGATGGCCTCTGCTCTTTTTTTGATTCAGGCGATAGTTGAAAGGTTTACGGCCCGAGATAGTACGTGACAACCAGTTGCGGTTTACTGGTTGAGACATCACCGCTAAGAAATCTCATGTAGTCGGCAGTAAAATTGTTGTTATCATCCGTGGTAAAGGCCAAACGGAACTGGGTGATGCCCAACTTATTAATCCTACTTCTGCCGCCCAGGTTAAGCGCGTCGCTGTACCATGAATTGACGGGGGATGAGTTAAAGTTTCCGGCTGCTGTCAATGAGGCCGTTGCTTGAAAATCACTCGACTCCATAAGAATTGTTCCAAATGTGCCTGTGCGAATACTTGCCCGCAGTGAGCCAAGGATTGTGAATGGGTCAGTGCCTATGGGCGTTCTATATTGCTTGATTCGCAGAACCACAGTGGTAAATACGGCGTTATCTGGTATTACAGAAGTATCAAAAGACAGAATAGCCCGGAACTGGCGGTTGAGGGCGTCATCGCCAATCACGAAAGTTGTGTTAGTAGAGTTAATCTGACTGCCTATACCGCTGGTCTCACTTGATTCACGCACCCAGCCATCATAAACGCCGTCAGATTTAAAGGTTTGTACTGTGATGGCATGCGCAATGTAATTCTGAGCGGTCTGGTTGCTCAGCACAGGCAGATAGACGCGGTTGGCAGGAATGAAAATATACCCGGCCAAAACGGGGGTTACTGTACCGGACCAGTTATAGGGCACAACGAACGAGTAATTACCACTGCCATCGGCGAGAGCGCTCTGGGGGCCGCCGTCGTCGTAACTCAGGGCTGCTCCGGCCACGCCCGCGTTGCCAGAGATGCTAAAGGTGATGGTTGTGAAGGCAGCAGTGTAGTTTTGCCCTGACAGGTTAGACAGTACATTTGCGTAAGACCTGCTGGCAGGTGTAAAAATATAAGCTGCCTTGGATGGAGTCACTGTGCCGGTCCAATTATAGGAAACTGCGAACGAGTAGTTCCCGCTTGCATCGGCTGTTGCAGTTTTGGTGCCGCCATCGTTGTACCACAGGAGCGCGCTGGCTATGCCGGCACTACCTGAGATAGTGAAAGTGATAGGCGTTGCAACGTAATTCTGCCCTAGCTGGTCCGACTGTACATTAACGTAAGACCTGTTGGCAGGCGTGAAGGTATATCCCACATGGGAAGGAGTTACCGTACCGGACCAGTTGTAAGAAACCGTGAAGGAATAGTTTCCGCTCGCATCCGCCGTCGCGGTTTTGGAGCTGCCATCTGTATAGCTCAAGACTGCGCCGGCTACCCCCGCAGTGCCAGAAATAATAAAGGTAACAGGCGAAACCGTGTAGTTTTGACCCGTCAGACTGCCTGTCACGTTAGAGTAGGTTCTCGAGGCAGGCGTAAAGCTGTAGCCTGTTTTTGAAGGAGTAACTACGCCATACCAGCCGGACGGAATCTGTAGCGAGTAATTCCCGCTGCCATCTGCGGTGACAGTTTTCAGGGTGCCATCCAGGTAACTCAGCGTTGCTCCGGCGATCCCGGCGTTACCAGAAATCGTGTAAAGAGGAATGGCGAGGTAGTTCTGATTTAGCTGGTTAGCAGTTACGTTGGTATATGACCTGCTGAGGGGTGAGAAAACATAGCCTGCCTTGGCCGGCGTCACCGTGCCAGTCCAGCCATCTGAAACGATAAAGGAATAGTTTCCGCTGGCATCCGTCGTTGCAGTCTTGGCAACGCCGTCTGTATAGCTTAAGACCACGCCAGCGAGTCCAGCACTGCTGGTGCTCACATTGCCGGAAATGGCAAATTTTTTCAATTCGTAGGCGCCGATATCACAAACAGTACCCTGCGGGCGCACAACACTGCGCTGGTCCAAGTTGCTGACCGGGGCGGCGGCGCAGGTGGTGCCATTGCCTGTATCAATCGCGGGGCTGCCTGCCAGGAGCGCATAAGTTTGCGTAGGCCCGCCGTAACTTCCCAGGCTGGAGAGCAGCGGGTTGGTGTTACTTTTGGAGGCATTATTCGTAAAAAACCCGCAGGTTGCGGCGTCATCGATATTGTTGCCGCCGTTGATAATCGTGCCGAAGCAATTTCCACCTGTCGCGTTATTGGCAAGTATCGTGTTATAGGCATACGCAGTGCTGCTGTTATAGATGCCGCCGCCAGATGTCGCAGAGTTGCCGGAGAAGGTATTGTTCTTAAGCGTCAGCGCCGAGTCGTTGAAGATACCTCCCCCGGACGTGGCGGCGGAATTGGCCGAAAAGGTGCTGTTGCTGACATTCAGTGTGCCTGTATTGAAATTGTAGATGCCGCCGCCATTACCGGAGGCGATGTTTCCTTTGAAAGTGCTATTGTTGACATTCAGCGTGTCTGTATTGTAAATACCGCCGCCATCTGAGCCGCTGTTATCGGAAATTGTACTGTTACTCACTGCCAGCGTACCGTTGTTCCAGATACCGCCCGCAGCGCTAGTTTTGCCCTTAGTAAGTATGAGTGTTTTTAATGTTGCGTTGATGCCGGTGTTGTTGATGAATAAGCTGGTATCGCCTATGCCGTTAAAGTCTGTATCGCCGTTGATAGTTACGACGCGCCCTGTGCCGTCGATCGTCATATTCTTGTCGATTGTCAAGCGACTGGCCAGACGAACGACGTAATTGGCGCCAAAATTGATTGTTCCGCCCGGGCACAGGTTAACCATTGCCTGGCGGAGCGAACCAGTTCCGCTGTCATTCGCGTTTGTGACTGTGATCGTGTTGCCGCACAAGTTCGTCAGGCCAAATGACACCGATGGGGTTCCGCCGTTTGCGCTTGCCGTGACAGTATACGAACCAAGCGCATTGACTGCCGTCAGCGCGGGCGCACTGGCAATACCAAGGCTGTTTGTGACAGCAGTCGTGGATGAACTGCCGCTCCACGCGGCGCTGGCGCCCGATGCTGGCGCAGTGTAGGTGATTACCGCCCCGGGCAGCGGATTTCCATTTAGTTCACTTAATGCCACCTGGAGGGATAGCGCAAACAGGCTATTAATCCCCGCGCTTTGACCATCTCCTTGGATTATGACCAGTGAAAACCCCTGCGACTCGTATGCGCCTATGTCGCACACACCGTTTGCCAGGCGTGAAACGCCGCGCTGGTCGACGAGAGGATTCAAATAAGTTCCGCAATTTGTGTCATTGCCCGCATTGAGAGCCGGGCTGCCGGGCAGGAGCGCAAAGGTCTTCGTAAACCCGCCAAAATTGCCCAGGCTGGAAAGCAGCGGGTTGGTGGTACTTTTGGAGGCATTATTCGTAAAAAACCCGCAGGTTGCGGCGTCATCGATATTGTTGCCGCCGTTGATAATCGTGCCGCCACTACAGTTCCCGCCTGTCGCACTGTTGGCGAGGATGGTATTTCTGGCTACGACGGTAAATGCGCCAGTGCCTGCGTAAATGCCGCCGCCGCCGCTGGCCGCCGAGTTGCCCGAGAAAGTAACATTCGTTATATTGAGCGCGTCGCCGCCATTGGCGTAAATAGCGCCGCCCTGGCTGCTCGCGCTGTTCTGCGAGAAAGTGCTGTTAAGCACATTCAACGCGCCGCTGTTCCTGTAAATGCCGCCCCCACTGGCTGCGCTATTTACTGAAAAGGTACTGCCTTTGACCGTAAGCGCGCCGCTGCTGTAGATAGCGCCGCCGGTCGTTGCTGATTTCCCCAAAACAATGCTGATCTGATTCAATGTTACTGTAGCGACAGCGTAGATATTCAGCACACGGGTATTGCCAATGCCATTTCCATCCGTGTCGCCGCTGAGCGTAATGGTGTATCCGCTGCCGTCGATGGTCAGGTTTTTGCTGATTGCCAGTTCGCTGGCAAGCCTGATGGTGAAATTCCCGTTGAAATTAATGGTATCCCCGTCGCCAGCGACAGAAATTGCATCGCGCAACGAACCCGCGCCGCTGTCGCTTGAATTCGTCACTGTCCGTATTGTCATAAGCGGCGCCGCCTGAACGGGCTGCGTGGCCAACAGGGCCAATGCGAAAAGCAGGGTCACGCTCAATGCCAGTGCCAAAAGATTTTGATGAGTGCCATGTGTATTCATAATAGACCGCCTCCATAATTTTTTTTACGGTTTTCGTTCACCGGGAATTATCCGCGCACTAACAAAGCTCCCGGAAAAACATTAATGCGGATAACAACATTATAGAAAATCATCGTCATTTTTACGTTTCAATTGGCTGACAATAAAAATCTGATTTTTTACTTTCAACCTTCGCTGAAGCACGAAGTCCCGCAAGCCATTGGCTTGCGGGACTTCGTGAAGGGTGAATTTCAATACAACCGGTAGGTCAAGAAAGGGGATAGCCCAATAGATTGGTCAAGGTAAGTTAAGCAAGAAGTCCCTGTGCCCAATCCTATAAGATCACCTACTCTTCTTTCCTGGCTTCCATTTCTTTCTTGTGGGCATCCATGATCGGACCGGCAATGTGCGTGGGCACGACGTCGTAGTGATCCAGCTCGGCCGTAAAGTAGCCGCGCCCGCCGGTGATCGAACGCAGCTGTGTGGCATAGCGCAGCATTTCCGCCTCCGGGACGTGTGCGACGATCACTGTATTGCCGCGTTCCGATTCGGTACCCTGAACCCGACCGCGGCGCGTATTCAGGTCGCTCATTACGTCGCCCATGTAAGCGTCTGGCACAACGATACGGACATTCAGGATCGGCTCGAAAAGCACGGGGCCCGCATCGTGAACGGCGAGCTTGAAGGCTTCACGCCCGGCGGTCTCGAAAGCCACCGGCTTGGAGTCGACCGGATGTTCCTTGCCGTCATATACGATCACCTTGACGTTGCTCAACGGGTACCCGGCAAACACGCCTTTTTCCATGGCCGCACGGATGCCTTTTTCAATCGGAGGCAGGTATGATTTCGACAGGTTCATGCCTACCAGTTCGTCGGTAAACTCAAAATCACCTTCCTGGTAGGGCTCGATGCGCAGGTGCACTTCGCCAAACTGGCCGGAACCGCCGGATTGCTTCTTGTGGCGGTACTGTGCGTTGGCCTTGCGGGTAATGCCTTCACGGTAGGGGACTTTTGGCGCATCGATGGTCAACCCCACCTGGAACTTGGTTTGCGCGCGCCGGATGGCAACATCGATGTGCTGGTCACCCATGCCGGCCAGAATCGTCTCGCCGGTGGAATGTTCGTTGTGCCATCTAAGCGTCAGGTCTTCTTCGCACAGGCGCGTCAGGGTAGGGCTGATCTTGGCTGCGTCCGCCTGTGTTTTGGGATGGATGGCCACGCGGAAAAGCGGGGACGGGTATTTGGGCATATCGATGATGAGCGGGTGGTTTTTGTCACATAACGTATCGCCGGTGGCAGTGACATTCAATTTTGACACGACTGCGATATCGCCGGCATGAACGTTCTTGATGCCGATCTGTTCTTTCCCACGCTGGATGTGCAGCCCACCCATGCGCTCATCCAGGCTCCTGGTATTGTTCCACATGTGCAGGTCCGTGGCAAGTACGCCAGAGATGACCTTGAAATAAGTCATCTTTCCTACGAACGGGTCGGCGGTTGTCTTCCAGACGTAGAGCGCCGCCGGGCCGCCGTCGCTTTCGTGCAATATTTCGTCGCCGCCTTTGCCGTGCACGACGATATCGGGGTGCTCAGAGGGGGCAGGCATAAATTCGATAATCGCATCCAGCAGCGGCGCAATGCCCTTTTCGTGACCGGCGGCAGTCACGAAGACAGGGATGAACGAACCATTCATGACCACGTCCTTCAGGCCGCGCAGCAGTTCGTCGCCGCTTAGTTCGCCGGTTTCGAGATACTTTTCCAACAGGGTGTCTTCGCCTTCGGCGGCGGCTTCGATCAGGACGTGCCGGGCTGCGTCGAAGGCCTCCTTATATTCCGCAGGGATGTCTGTGGTTGTTTTCCCGTCGCCGGGATAGGCTTTCATGTGAACCAGGTCAAGCACGCCTTTGAAATCCAGTTTTTCGCCCCAGGGCAGCTGCACCTTCACCAGGCGCCGGTCGGCTGCAGCGGCGAAGGCTTCCACCGCTGCGTAAGCCCTGTCGAAATTAGCGTTTTCCCGATCCATCTTGTTGATCACGATGAAGCGCGGCAGTTTGAACTGGTCGGCATAGTTCCAGGCCAGTTCGGTGCCCACTTCCACCCCGGCCACAGAATCGACCAGGATGATTGCGCCGTCCGCCACGCTCAGGGTAGAAATCATTTCGCCAACAAAGTCTGTAAAACCGGGCGCATCCAGAATATTGATCTTGTGATCGCGATATTCCAGCGGAAGTACGCTGGTATACAACGAAATTTTGCGGCGGACTTCCTCCTCGTCATAGTCGGAGACAGTGGTGCCGTCCTCCACTTTGCCCATACGTGTCGTTGCCCCGGTAAAATGCAAAAAAGCCTCCGCCATCATTGTCTTTCCTGCGCCGCCGTGGGCGACAAGGGCAATGTTGCGGAGGTGTTCGGTCATGTATTCTTTCATGCAGGTTTACTCCTGATGTAAAGATTTTTGAAAATTGCCAAGTCTGTGTGGAGTCAATTCTATAAGAAGTCTGTATAATTGTCAAAGACTGAAATGCATCTTATTTGCCATCATTGAAGTTTTGATGGATGAACAGGACTGAGGCGTATGCGTGTTCTATTCATGTTCCTGGATGGGGTCGGTCTGGGTGTAGACGACCCCATTATTAATCCACTGGCCCGTGCGCATATGCCCCATTTGCACAGGTTGCTGGGTGGCCAAAAGATGCTGGCGGCCTCGGCCCCTTACAATGGCCCGCGCGCCAGTTTGCGCGCCATTGATGCGAACCTTGGCGTCAGCGGCCTGCCCCAGTCTGCCACTGGGCAGGCGGTTTTATTGACCGGTATCAACATCCCGGCGGCACTGGGCTATCACTACGGCCCCAAACCCAACCGGGAAACGGCCGCCTTTTTACAGGAGGGGGGCATTTTTGGCGAGCTGACCCGGGCGGGGAAACGCGCTGCACTGCTCGATGCCTATCCGCCGGGTTATTTCCACGGCATCAATTCGGGTAAACGTATGTACTCGTCCATCCCACTGGCGGTGACGCAGGCCGGCCTGCCGCTGTTCACCCTCGAGGAGTTGATCGCCGGCCGCGCCATCTCCGCCGATTTCACCGGCCAGGGCTTTCGTGAACGCATGGGGCACGTTGGCGTGCCCGCGTTGACCCCGGAGCAGGCTGGCGCGCGGCTGGCGCGGCTATCGGAAGGGTATGACTTTGCTTTTTTCGAGTACTGGCTGAGCGACTACGCCGGCCACGGTCAGGACATGGATGCGGCCGTGGCCCTGTTGGAAGTGGCCGACCTGGTACTGGGAGGCCTGCTCGAAGCCTGGAAGGACGACGAGGGCCTGGTGGTGCTGACCTCCGATCACGGCAACCTGGAGGATTTATCCACGCGGCGGCATACCGACAACCCGGTGCCATTGTTGCTGATCGGGAACAAAAAAGCACGCCGTCTCTTCGACGGCGTGCTGGACCTGGCAGGGGTGGCCCCGGCGATCAAGAAGACGATTCTGGGGGAAGATCAAAGGCCCTAACCACGAAGGATACGAAGATCACAAAGAAAAACACGCGAAGAGCGAGAACACATGGGGGAATGATTTATTCCAGCATGACCGCGTCCGAGAGCTGCCAGACGACATCATCCCATTCGCCGGCCGGGTTGACGAGCGTATTAACGGCCTCGCCGGTCTCGTCACCGACCGCCTCGAAGGCGGCGTGGCTTTCCCATTCCATTAACCACAATACATCATTCAGATCTTTTTCGGCCCGGTAGATCTTGAGCCAGTGGCAGCCAGCCTGCTGCATGGCCTGCGCATATTTTGCGGCGGCCTGTTTGGTGCCTTCGAAATCATGGACTTTCACGCGCATGGTGACCAGGACGGACATTTTTGCCTCCTTGGGGCGGGTGCGAAGATTGATTTTTACCTATTATCTTACCGCGGAATGGGCTGCCAGTTCAATCTCCCCTTTGAACGGCCGGGTTTTCCGGCGTAGGTCTTTGATAGGTCCTTAGTAGATCCTTACCAGGTCTTTACTAGCTCTTTATCTAGTACCCGAACTTTCTAAGTCAATCAGCTTTTTCCACACGCAGGTACGCGTGTGGATGTTTCATTCCATGTCCGAACTAATGTCTGAACTCCAGGAATCTTTTAATATACTAGAAAAATATGATAAATATTGACAGTTTGGCCCTTTTTTGCTATAATGCCCACCAAGGCAGATTTTAGAGTTTAGACGTTCGATTTTAGCTGTTAGACATTAGAATTTTGGCTGCCACACATTCTCCCCACAAAATCTAATCTCTAATCTCTAATCTCTAATCTCTAGAATCCAGTATCGAACATCGAATTTTCAGGAGCACACATGTCCGAGATAGTCATCAAAAACCTGCACGTCAGCATCGAGGGCAAGGAAATTTTGAAGGGCGTCGACCTGACCGTCAAGCAGGGCGAGATCCATGCCATTATGGGCCCCAACGGGACCGGTAAATCGACGCTCGCGTACACGCTAATGGGGCATCCCAGTTATACCGTCACGGAAGGCGAAGTGATTTTCAAGGGCCAGAACGTGCTCGAGTTGGCGCCCGATGAGCGTTCGCGCGCCGGGATTTTCCTGGCTTTCCAATACCCGGTTTCCATCCCGGGCGTGACCGTGGCGAACTTCCTGCGCACGGCCATCAATGCCCGCCGCCGCGCCGCGAACGCTGAAGACAAGGGCATCCCGATCCCCGAGTTCCGCAAGATGCTCAAGGCCAAGATGGAGTTGCTCAAGATGGATTCGTCCTTTGCGGGACGCTACCTGAACGAAGGTTTCTCCGGCGGCGAAAAGAAGCGTGCCGAGATCCTACAGATGGCCACGCTCAAGCCGGAAATTGCAATTCTGGATGAGACTGACTCGGGCCTGGATATCGATGCCTTGCGCATCGTGGCCGAAGGCGTCAACGCGCTGAGCGGGCCCGACTTGGGCGTGCTGGTCATCACGCACTACCAGCGCCTGCTGAACTATATCAAGCCCAATTTAGTGCACATCATGCTGGATGGTCGCATCGTCGAATCGGGCGGCGCGGACCTGGCGCTGCATCTCGAAGAGCAGGGCTACGACTGGGTGCGCGAGAAGTATGAAGAGCTCGAAGTTAGAGAATAGAGAGCAGGGAATAGTCAAAACCGCTTGCTGCGGCGGAGTTACTCTTCTCACCATTCTCTATTCTCTACTCTCTGGAGGTACTTATGTCTGAAGACGAAAAGACGCTGGAAGGCATCGGCGAATACAAATACGGGTTCCATGACCGTGACGATAACTATGTGTTCAAGTCGCAGCGCGGGTTGAACCGCGAGGTGGTCGAGAACATTTCCCGCATGAAGGAAGAGCCACAGTGGATGCTCGAATTCCGCCTGAAGGCGCTCGAGCATTACCTGAGCCGGCCCATGCCCAAGTGGGGCCCGTCCCTGGACGAGCTAAACATGGACGAAATTTTCTTCTACGTAAAGCCCACCCAGCAGAGCGAGAAATCCTGGGACGACGTCCCCGATGACATCAAGAACACCTTTGACAAACTGGGCATCCCTGAGGCCGAGCGCAAGTTCCTGGCCGGCGTGGGTGCGCAGTACGAGAGCGAAATGGTCTACCACTCCGTGCTCGAGCATCTCGAGAAACAGGGTGTCATCTTCCTCTCGATCGAGGACGGCCTCAAGCAGCACCCGGACCTGTTCCGCGAATATTTCAGCACGGTCATCCCGATCGAAGACAACAAGTTTGCGGCGCTCAACAGCGCCGTGTGGTCTGGCGGTTCGTTCGTCTACGTGCCCAAGGGCGTCAAGGTCGACCTGCCGCTGCAAGCCTACTTCCGTTTGAACACCGCCAACCTGGGCCAGTTCGAGCGCACGCTGATCATCGTCGACGAGGGCGCTTCGGTGCACTACGTCGAGGGTTGCACCGCGCCGCAGTACACCACCAACTCATTCCATAGCGGCGTGATCGAGATCGTCGTCAAGGAGGGCGCGCGTTCGCGCTATTCGACCATCCAGAACTGGTCCACCAACGTCTTCAATCTGGTGACTCAGCGCGCCAAGGTCTTCAAGAACGCCACGCACGAGTGGGTGGACGCCAACCTCGGCTCGAAGCTGACCATGAAATACCCATCCTGCTACCTGATGGAAGAGGGCGCGCACGGCGAAATGCTTTCGATGGCCTTCGCCGGCCCCGGCCAGTTGCAGGATGCCGGCACCAAGATGATGCATTTCGCGCCCAACACCACCAGCAAGGTCATGTCCAAGTCGATCTCCAAGGGCGGCGGGCGGGCTTCGTTCCGCGGCATGCTCAAGGTCTATAAAGGCGCCAAGGGCGCCAAGTCCAGCGTAGTCTGTGACGCGCTGCTGCTCGACTCGAAATCCCGCTCGGATACTTACCCGACCATCGAGATCGACGAGTCAGATGTGACTATCGGCCACGAGGCCTCGGTTTCGAAGGTGGGCGAAGAACAGCTCTTTTACCTGATGAGCCGCGGCCTGAGCGAAGAAGAGGCCACCACCATGGTCGTTTCGGGCTTTATCGAGCCGCTCGTCAAAGAACTGCCGATGGAATACGCCGTCGAAATGAACCGCCTGATCCAGCTCCAGATGGAAGGCTCGATCGGATAATAATAGAGGAACGACCCTCACCCCGGCCCTCTCCCCTGCGAAGCGCCCCCGAAAGGGGGTGAAAGGGAGAGGGTGCCCGAAGGGCGGGTGAGGGTGGAAAGAAAAACCCACATGGAAGAAAAACCAAAAGTTGTCGTTTCCAGAACGAGACGGACGGAAGCAACCGCCTCGAACTTCTCCTTTACCGAGGAGATGCTCGCCCCTGCGGCGGGGCCGTTGGCACCTTACCGCACCCGCGCCTGGCAGGCGTTTAAACGGCTGCCCATCCCCGTGACCACCGAGGAAGTCTGGCGGCGCACCGATATCCATGCCATGCCCGCCGAGAGCTTCGCCTTCCCCAAAGAGGGCGCCTATCTCGACCTGCCTGCCGTACCCGAGAACTTGCTCAAGCCGCTGACCGCGGACCAGCATGCGGGGCAGATCGTGCTGCTCCCTGGCGGCGCACAGGTCAACCTGGACGAGGAACTCTCCAAAAAGGGTGTCATTTTTACCGACCTGAAGACTGCCCTGCAGAAGCACGCCGACCTGGTCGGACAGCTGATCGGGCAGATGGTCAACGTGGAGGAAGGCAAGTTTTCCGCCCTGGTGGGCGCCTTCGCCCAGAACGGGATCTTCCTGTACGTCCCCAAGGGTGTCACCGTCGAAGCGCCGCTGCACTCCGTGTTATGGGGGCCGGGCGCCAACCTGGCGCACGTCTCGCACCTGCTGGTCTGGATCGACGACGGCGCCAGCGCCACCTACGTGCACGAATCAGCTTCCCCGGCAGACGATAAAGCTCAGTCCATGCACGCCGGCATTGTCGAAATCAAGGTCGGCAGCGGCGCGAACTTCAAGTTCGTCGAGCTGCAGTCCTGGGGCAAACAAGTTTGGAACTTCTCGCACGAGCGCATCCGTGTCGAACGCGACGGCAACCTGGACTGGATCTTTGGCGCCGTCGGCTCGCGCCTGACCAAGAACTTCTCCGAGTTGGACCTGGCCGGTGAAGGTGCGCAGGGACGCATGTCGGGCTTTTACTTCACCGACGGCACCCAGCACCTCGACCATGACACCCAGCAGAACCACCTGGCCCCACATACCACCAGCGACCTACTCTTCAAGGGTGCGCTGAAAGGCAAGAGCCGTTCCGTCTGGCAGGGCATGATCTACGTGGCTCCCGGCGCCCAGAAGACCGACGGCTACCAGGCCAACCGCAACCTGGTACTCGAGGAAGGCGCCCGCGCCGACTCGATCCCCGGGTTGGAAATCCTGGCTGACGACGTGCGTTGTACGCATGGCGCGACGGTTGGCAAGCTCGAGAAAGAACCACTTTTCTATTTGCTCAGCCGTGGCATCCCCACCCGGGACGCCGAACGCTTGATCGTCGAAGGGTTCTTTGACCCGATCATGCAGCGTATTCCTTTCGAGGGTGTCCGCGAACGCTTCCAGCAGGCAATTCTGGATAAGATGGGAGCTTAGGCTCCGTCCGACATAAAGCGATCCCCAGCCCCTCTCCTGGAACAGGAAGGGGTTAGAGTCTGTACGTTGACAAATTCATCTATAGATAGAGGCTAGTTATGAAAACTGCGCGTCCCATTGCCCCTCCTACCGGGGAGATCAAGCGAAATGTACGGGGAGGTTCCATGACGTATACCTTCATGCGTTCGCCCGATTCGGAGTTAGGTTTCGATGTTGGTGATACGGTTGAAGCGTTCTGCGACCATGAAAAGAACACCGATCGTGTGCGCGGCTGGTTGAAAGGCATTGTCGTCCAGGTGGACAATAAGATGGTTGCCGTGCAGTTCCGTTCGAACGTTTTTCTGACCGATGGCTGGATGGTGCCGGACCGCATCCTGTGGTATCCGACCCACTCGGAGCAGCTGCGCACGGCCCAGAAGAAATCGGGCAAGAAGGAAGTGCCGGATTACTAGAGAGTAGATGAGTGGAGAGCAGATGATTAGAGAATAGTGAGCAGAAAAGAGGGTAGCCCCTCAGTTAACCGCTTTGCCTACTCTCTTCTCTCTGCACTACCCCTATGACCTTTGACATTACTACCATCCGTAGAGATTTTCCGATCCTCGAGCGTGAGGTCCGTCTGGGCGTCAAACTCGTTTATCTGGATTCCACCGCCACCTCGCAGAAACCGGAGGTGGTGCTGGCCGCCATGGACGAGTTCTACCGCCGCTCGAACGCCAACATCCACCGCGGCGTGCATACCCTGGCCGAGGAAGCCACCGCACTCTACGAGCGCGCACGCGTGTTGGTGGCCAAGTTCATCAATGCGCCCTCTGCGCACCAAGTGATCTATACCCGCAATGCCACCGAGTCGATCAACCTGGTGGCGCATACCTGGGCGCGTGCCAATCTCAAAAGCAGCGACTTGGTCATCCTGACCGAAATGGAGCACCATTCCAACCTGGTGCCCTGGCACATGCTGGCGAGCGAGCGCGGCGTGCACCTGGAGTTCATCCCGGTCACGCCCGATGGGCTGCTCGATCTGGACGAATATAAAAAACTGTTGGCGCAATCTCCGAAGCTGGTGGCGTTTACGCACATGTCGAATGTGCTCGGCACGATCAACCCGGCCGCCGAGATGATCAAGCTGGCGCACGCTGCCGGGGCTGTGACGGTGCTCGATGGGGCCCAGTCCGTCCCACACTTCAAGGTGGACGTGCAGGCGCTGGATGTGGACTTCCTGGCTTTTTCGGCCCATAAGATGGTCGGCCCTACGGGCATCGGCGCGCTGTATGGCAAGACCGCGCTGCTGGAAGCCATGCCGCCATTTTTGGGCGGCGGCGATATGATCCGCGAAGTCAAGCTGCGTTCGTTCAAGCCGAATGAACTGCCATATAAATTCGAGGCTGGCACGCCGGCGATTGCAGAGGCGGTCGGTTTTGGGGCTGCTGTTGAATACCTGACCCGCGTGGGCATGGATGGCATTGCCGCGCATGAGCACGAGATTACCGAGTACGCGCTGGAGCGGCTGGAAGAAATCCCCGGGGTGAAGCTGTTTGGCCCGTCCGCCGATAAAAAGGGTGGGGTGGCCGCCTTCATCCTCGAAGGCGTGCACCCGCACGACGTGGCCCAAATCCTGGACCGCGACGGCATCGCCGTGCGCGCCGGCCATCACTGCGCCCAGCCCCTGCATGAAAAATTCGGCATCCCGGCCACCTCGCGCGCCAGCTTTTATCTTTATACCACCAAAAGCGAAGTGGATATGTTGGTGGAAGGGATATATAAAGTCAAGAAAACTTTTAGTTAGTCTGCTGGTCTTCTCGTCCTCTGGTTTCCTAGTCAGGGGCCAGCAGACAAGAAGACTAGCAGACTAGCAGACAAGAAGACTGACCTCATGGACGATCTTTATCGCGAAGTCATTATCGAACACTATAAAAACCCGTCGCACCGCGGGCATCTCGACCCGCATGATATCGAGTTCGAAGACAGCAACCCGTTATGCGGCGACCACATCAAGATCGAGTTGCGCGTGGATGCGGACGGCAAGGTCAGCGATGCGCGTTTCGACGGGCACGGCTGCGCCATCTCGCAGGCCTCGGCGGATCTGTTGATCGAGTCCGTTATCGGGAAACCGCTCGAAGACATCAAGCAGCTCAAGTCGCAGGACGTGCTCGACCTGCTCGGCATCGAGCTTGGCCCGGTGCGCCTGAAGTGCGCGCTGCTTTCGCTCAAGGTGCTCAAGGCAGGGGTGTACGGGCTGGGGGAAGCCAGCGATGACCTGGTGGAATAACCAATAGGAATATCAATGTTCAACTATACCACCCTGGAAGAATCCAAAGTAGACTATGTCGAGATCGGCCCGGCGGACCTGCCCAACGGCGAGCGCCTGTTTGTCGAGATCGAGGACCGGCCCATCGTGGTCATAAACATTGGCGGGCAGTATTACGCTATCCGCGATGTCTGCACGCACGACGATGGCCCGCTCGGCGATGGCGACCTGGAAGACCACACGATTGTCTGCCCCCGTCATGGCGGTGAGTTCGACGTGCGCACCGGCAAAGCCACCGGGCTGCCCGCGGTGGTGGACATCCCGGCATATCCGGTCAGGATCGTCAACGGGAACATTGAGTTGGGGATCCCGAAAGCTTAAGAAGATGTAATGAGAAAGAAGTAATCAAGGCGGCCTTTCGCGTCCGTAAAAAGGATGGCTCCTCCCGAATTTTGGGAGGAGCCATCCTTTATTTATTCTCCAAGCCGGGCTATCAGGTCGCTTAGAAGGGGTTGGGGAAGCCACCTGTAGAGCCGCATTGGCCGGCCCCTGAACCGAACGGAATGCTGAAGGGCCCCCACTGGATGAAACAGAGCAGGGAGTATATCTTCCTGGGATTCTCCAGGCCGGTGTAGTTGGCGCCGAGCACGGAGTAGCTGTCCTCGTCATTCAAGGCCCAATAGGTGAAATGCAGGTTGGTGACGGCCAGGCCCGCGTCATTGCTGACGGTCTTGTTCTGGCTGCTCTGGATCAGGTTGACCGCATCCGTGAACCATTGGCCCTGTGAACCGCGCGTGGTGGAGGTCAGATCGCTATCGGCATTCCCGGTGCCCAGTTCTCCAAGGTAAATCGGCGCGGTTGTGTAGCCGGAATGGCCGGTGTTGCTCCACGGGTAAGCGCTATGCCCTGGCCACAGCGGGGCCACGCCGCCGGGCAGGTTGATATAGGCCCAGAATTTTTTCCAGACATCGGCCAGGCTGGACGAGCCGCAGCCGCTTTTGTAACAGGTGCTGGCGTTGAACCAGGTTTGCACAAAAATGGAGGGTCCGTACTCGTGCGGCGAGTAAACCAACTGGTTGTCGATGGCGGGGCCCAGCGTCGAGGCGTTCCCGCCGGCATTCAAGACCACCGGCGCGCCCGCGTTGTTGGCATTGCCGTTCACACCCTGCAGGTCGCCGCCCCACCAGGTGCCATCGTAAGGCCCGCTGGCGGGTGTGCCACTGGCCGATGGATACTCGCCGATGCCCTCAACGATGATGATGGGTGAGGCCCAGCCATTTGCCGCCGCATCTCCGAGCAGACTGTCTCCGGCTCGTTCGGCGGCAAGGCGCCAATCGTGGCAACTCGAGGCTGCCACACAGGCCGGTGCGAATGGATTGGGGTTGGGATTGAGGGTCGGATCGATCCCGTCTCCACTTCCCCAGGTAGCGCCGCTCAGATAAGCCGTTCGAGCAGGCGTGTGGGGTTCGTTGCGCAGGTCATATCCTACAACCAGCGGTGTGCCGTCCGAGGCAAGATAATTAACCGTGATCGTATCTCCTGATTGGGCAATTCCGTGTGACCAGCGTTGGACGCTCAGCCAGTCGTTGATCCAGGCTGATTCAGGGAATCCGGATGTATACCAAAGGCCATTGCCTTCAGCGGAGTTACCAGCAGTGGAGCGGTGGTTGTCCATGATGACGTGCAGGCCAATGGAACCAGCATAATTGACGATCAGCGCCATGATATCGCGGGCGTGTTTGCCCTTGCAGACTGGGCAGGCGCTCAGTTTGCTAGAACTGGGGATGGGGTTCGTTTCCCACATGTTATTCGAGAAGGGAATGCGCACCGTGTTGAAGCCGTACTGCTTGGCTTCGTCCAAAATGTACGTGTAGTTCTTTGTCCACATGCCATGAGCCACATTATCCCGTGTTTCGAAACCATACCAGTTGACTCCCGTAATCAAAAACGGCTGTCCGCTTGGCCCGAGGATTTGCGTCCCGTTTGTAGACCAGCCGCCACCGGCGGCGGCCACCGGGCCAACCTGCTGTGCGAGCAGAGCGATAATGGCCAGGGCCGAGACGAAAGTCAAAATAATCCATGCTCGCGTTCGCTGGCGGCCACGCGTCCCAGAGGTGTTCCAGTTGTCGATAAACATATTTAAAAACTCCTTTCTGTATATTTAGTATACAATTCTCAGGCAACCAGAGCCTAGCACAATATTAATCATTCTAAACACGATATTAATCATCTTATTTAACCCACCTTATGCACCTTTTGCCCCGGCGTTTGCCCCACGGAACACGGCGGGCCAAGCCCGCCTTTGAGCATACCTGCGTAAGGAGCTTTTTGATTTGGTGGCCACTTCTGACCTGATGTTTACGTTCCTACCAATCCCCTGCGTAGGCGCCAGCATAGGGCGCCGAGAGTTCAAGCACGTGCGTGTGCCGTAATTCAACCAACTGGCGCATGTGCAGTATATCGTGCGTCACCCAGGAAACAAACATATCTCCGGCCTTCATGCTGCCGAAGGGGGTTGTCGTGGGGGCTTCCCAGTCTGGGGCAGAGAGACTATCGAGCCAGGCCAGCGATTTCCTGCGTTCTTCGACCCACTTTTCGATCATTCCGGCAAAGTCCTGCTGGTTATAATTCCGTTCCGCGACCCAGCCGATGACGACTTCCAGCATGGACCAGGAATCCGGGGCCGGTTTGCGCTGGGTTTCCGCTTGAGGAATGCCGGCCAGCAGGCGTTTTACACTTTCAGCATTACAGGCAAGTTCGGCGCGTAGGGTTGCGAATTCCATTTCAGGCCTCCTGTTATGAGTGCAGGTTGTTATCTTTCGCAGTGGATCAGCAAATCGATGTAACCAGCCAGGACTGGATCGTGCGCCACCTTATCCAGTGCGCCCCATTTGACCCCATTGCATCCACTTTTCGCCGCCTGCCAGTCTGAGAGGCGCGGTGTCTGGCTGAGGTTGTTCTGGTCGATGAATTGCCCAATCGCATCCAGGCCTTCCACCAGATAGTTGATTTGCGCGCCCGAAACGCTATTATCTTTTAGCGTGAGGGTCGCGCCGGATGGCAGATACGCCCACAGCTGGCAGGCGCCTCCGCTGCAAGCGGCAACTTTCTCCTGGGCAGGATGCGCGGAACACGCTCCGCCGTTCCCAAGCATTGCATCCCTGGAGGTTGCCACGCACGCGCCGCCCCACATGTGCGGGCCGAGGTTGATGCCCACATGCATGCCGCCGCATTTTGTGTCGCCTTCACTGCTAACCCGATTCCCGATGATCTGCGTCCCGGATATATCACCAAATATCCACGGATGCAAGGCGATGCCCGCGAAGGCTCCGTAGTTGCCTTGCGTAACCTTGATGGTGTTGTTCGAAATGACGGTATCCTTACCGCCGAAGAAGACGATCCCAACGTCGGACGGATCGATGATGGTGTTGTCTTTGACCGTCTGGCCGGGGCCGGACAGTGTGATGCCATCCGACCAGCCTGTCTGTTCGCCATCGTTATCCGTAAGTACACAGCCTGTCCGGTGAACGTGGTCGCCCGCTGTGTCAATGGTCACATTCCGGATCGTGCCCGCCGCGCCGAAGAAGGCCAGGGCGGTCCCGCATTCGGCTTGCCGGTCGACGAGATCATGCACGACGATCCCGGTAGTCCACGCGGATGGGTTGCCCTGATAATTCTGCGTAGCATCATTCCAGTCTCCTGCGCCATCCATGCCGATGTTGCCGGCTGAGCACCACGGGTCGTCCGCGGCAGTGCATTCGGGCAACCACGAACCCCAATTGTCAGCATGACCATCCTGTTGGCCGTCTGCGCCGAGACAGGTGCGCACGTCGCGCCCGCCGTCCACGTCGATGTTGCCAAAATCGATATTGTCAATACTGCCTGCGTCGGAAAAACGTGAGCGCGCAGACAAGCGTACGACATAGCCTTTCAGATCGGCGCTAGCCTGTAGCAGGGCATGCTCAGTCGGATCGCTGGATGTGAAAGCTAGATCGTGTTTGGCGGAAGTGCCGGTCAGGAAAAGAGTCTTGTCGATCAGATAACCGCGATAGTTGGGTGTATTGAGCGCGGATGTGAAGACGATCGTATCGCCGCTGCAGGTTGAATCAAGCGCAGCCTGGAGCGCGTCACTATCGGGTTTGCTATCCGTTGGATTGGCGCCGAAGTCGTCTACTTTAACCGTTTGCGCGTCAGCAGCAGGCAGGCCGGTCACCCGCACGGATTTGATAAACTCTGCGCCGTCGCCGTTATCAGAAATACGAAGGTCCGCGCCGTTATCGCGATTGGCGAAATTGGCGTCGCACAGATTCAAGATGGCTGTCTTGAAAGTCTTCGAATCGGTTTTGAATATTGTTCCGCCGCCCGCGAACTTGCCGTCCGAGCCGTTAGCCGGAAGCGCATCATACTGTAAGGTAAAAGAATCCTTACCCGAGTCGAAGTAATCCACTTCCAGCCTGACATGCGAGGTGGGCTTCCCGCTCCGGAGTTGCTGGTCATCTACATTGAATTGAAGATAAGAATCGGGAGTGCTGTTGCCGTCCGACGCGGGAAGTGCCGCATTATTTCCGCTGCTGCGCGTTTCCAGCGCAGGATTGCCTTTCGATTCTACCTGTGTGTCCACGTCCCCGCCCTGATCGAGCGTAATGCCCTGGGAGTCGTTTGTCTGCCCCAGTGTAATCGAGAGCGAAGGCAGGTGAACTGGAGCCTCAGTGCTCGTCGCCGGGAGTACCGTCGGCGTATCGATACGGGGACTCGAGACTGTGGGGAGATTGCACCCAACCGACACGGACAGGATCAGGATCAGTGCAAAATTAAGCACCTTTAAAGGATGGGCTTTCATGGGGTTTCTCCTGAATATCGCGTGCAGGAAGGACCTGAAGTAGATTAGCGTCCCCAGCGCGGCTGCCAGTCTGGCTCGGTATCGTTGGTCAACTGCTGGATGTCGGAGCCGTCGGCGCGCATGATGAAAATATTAGCATTGTCGTCCACGCGCTGAGAGTTGAAGACGATCCAGCGCCCGTCGGGAGAATAGGAAGGCGCGGCGTTGTTCCCACCGTCTGTCAATTGCTTGATTGCCCCAGAAACGATCTCGAACGAAAAGATATTGTGGTCGCCTGATGGCCCTGCGAACAGCAGCAGGGTGCGGCCGTCGGGCGACCAGTCCACGCTGCCGCCAGTGTTACTCAGCGTCCCCTTGGTCACTGGCCCGATGGTTTTCGTTTCGGCATCCATGATATATACTTCGTACGATTCAAGGTCGGCCTGGCTCGACATGGCAAACGCGATGCTCTTGCCGTTTGGCGACCAGACCGGGCTGGCGATGTTGCCCGTACCCTCATACAGCATCTGCGCATGTTTGCCGTCCTGGTCCACGCTCCATAGCGAAGAAGGCTTCCCGCCCACGCTGTTCGAAAAAACGATCTGTTTGCCGTCCGGGGAGAACGAAGCAGATGAAACTTCGCCAATATCGTTCGTGATTTGCGTCAAAATGTCGTTGCCTAGCAGTTTCAGGTAAAGATCAAAATTCCCGTCACGGTTCGAGGCAAACAGCAGCATGTTCCCATCCGGTGAAAAGACCGGGTAAAAATCGTGCGCCGATTCAGCAGTTACCCGCGCAACCTCGCCGCCGGTTGGCGCAACCATGCACAGTTGGTTCAAGTCTGCCCGCGTGCAGGTAAATACGATCCGCCCGCCCAGGCCGTTTGGCGCGTCGAGAGTCGGAACGACTGTATCGGTGGGGAACGTCAGGTTTTCAGTCGTGGCGATCGGATTGATTGGGCTGAGGCCTGGCTCGGTCGCGGCAAGCGGGATCTGCTCCGGCGCGGGATTCTGGGTTGTGGAAAAATACCATGCCGCCAAAACCGCCCCCAGGCCGAACACCGTCACGATCAGCCACGACAGGATGGGCGGGCGGCGTTTCTCGCGGTCGAGAGTCCTGACCGTTGCCGATGGAGGCGGTATGATGGGAGGCAGGTAGTTCCAAGAATCGAGCAGGCTGGCTGTGGGGGAACTTCCGGCAGGGTCGATATCGGCCCCGCTCTGGATGCGCTCAGGGATCGATTCGACCTCGACGCGGGCAGCCAGGCAAATGGTCAAGAAAAATTCCGTCGCGTTTGAGATGCGGCTTTCCGGGTTCTCATCCAGTGCCCGCGGTAGTGTGCGCGCTAAAAACTCAGGCACATCCGGGTTGAGTTCACGCAGGTCGGGCAGGGGAGACTCCGCCGGCAAACTTCCGGCCAGCATTTCGAACAAGACACAGGCCAGCGCATAAACGTCTGAAGCAGGGGAGACCGCCTCGTGCGGGGCTGCGTATGGTTCAGCCGGGTGGGGCAGGTTGTCGCCCAGGCGTTGCGCCGAGAACAGGCCGGAAAGATAGATCGCTCCGTTGCGATCCAGGCGGATATTTTCGGGACGCAGTTTCGTATGCGCCCAGCCCAGCGTATGGAGTGCGGTAAGCTCTGACGATAGGCTTTTGAGATAAGTCAGCGCCTCGTTGAGCGGCAAAGGCTGCCCTTCTGCAGCATTCAATACGAAGCGCAGGGTTGGCCCATCGATATAACCTTCAACCCAAAAGGTTTGCCCCGAAAACTCAAAAAGCCCGAGATAGGGCAAGATGCCCGGATGGGTGACCCGTTCCAGGTCGCGGATACGGCTCTCTAGCAGGCGGCGGGATTCGTCGTCGGTTTCGGGTAAAATGTGCAGGCTGACGGCCTGGTTGGTCTGGTTGTCCCAGGCGCGATAAGCATCTTCAACCCCCGGCAGGCGCAAATCCACCTGGAAGCGTGCCAGGATTAACTGGTTTTCCCATTCTGTAGGCATGGAAATATTATAAATGGAAATCGAAACGCCATCTCACTGGAGATGGCGTTTCGATGAAAAGGATAAAACGCTGTCGATCAAGCGGCCGGTGTTATATTTTCGACGCCTTTTCGATAGGCTTCGCCAAGCAGGGGAGCCGAGACGACAGACAAGTACATGATGATGACGCTCAGCCCAACCGGCAGCAAGAAACACAGGATGATCGTGAAATAAAATGCGTAGACAATCATCAAGAGCACCATGTAAACCCCAAGAATAACCGCTGCTGCCGTAAAAAATCCCCAGAAGTTCGCGCGCAGAATGGCCCACCACTCCCGGACGCGGAATGCGGCCGTGAACGAGTCTTTGGCCACCAGGTGTGCGATGGCAGGTGGGAGCATCAAGGCCAGGGGCATATACAGCACAAAGCCGAGGAAAAACATTGCCATGCCAACAACCATGCCGAGTACCATAATGCCCGTCATGCGGTCGGCAGTTCCAGGACCGCTATGCGATGAAAAGCTCATCAGGAAAATTGGAACATACATCATCAGGTAGCCGCTGACCAAGAGCAGGATGGCGGGTAATAGATAGATGGTCGCTGCGCAAGAAACCTTGAAGCCACGCGAGAAAAGCTTGCCCCAGTCGTCCCATTCAGGCAAGGTTGGTTCAGCCTCGTCCACAATCACGCCCCGCATGATTTTGGCAAAATAGCCTGTCATAAAAATACCCGGCACAATCGGGATAATATAGTTGGCGAAGAAGAGCGCTGCGCCAACCAAAAACTTCGACTGCCACCCGGGAGTTCTGAATGGGTAGGAAAGGATATTCTGTACGCCGTCCAGAGAATAGGATTTATTCATATATCCCTCCGAAAGAATGAATGCTGGATGATTTATCATCCAGCATTCATTTTACTCCGGTTATTCATTTTGGAGCTTCGAATTTGCCCACGATCCTGAGGATATCGAAGCCCTCGGCAAACGGACATTCCGCCAGCGCGCCATGACGGATCATTGTGGCGCGCAGCAAGTCGCGATTGAAGTAATACTTGTCTGCGTAGGTGTTGTATTGTGACAGCGCTTTGAGCTTGGCTTCCACGTCTACTTCGCTGACTTCCACCAGGAAGTGCGGGAAGAAGCCATAGGAGGAGCGTACCACGTCGAAGCCCAGCAGGGTAATGCCGCGGAAAGCGCGCAGGGCCTCCTCGGTCATGGTATTGTGGTCCTGGTGCACGTCCGCTTTCGAGTGGACGAAGATGACTTCGGGTTGGAAGTCTTTGCGCAGCTTAAGGAAATATTCAAGGATTTCCTGGCGGGCATCGTGGAAAATGCGTGTCGTAAACTCGCCGAGAATGACGCTTTCCCTGGGAACACCCAAAGCTGCCATGGACTCGTAGTGTTCGTCGACAACATTTTTGAGCGCAGGGTTTTTCTGGTTGTTGGAGAGGGTGACGCACAGCACGCTGGTGTGCGGTGTAATATGGTGGATCAGCGCCCCGCAGCCCAGCTCGATATCGTCCGGGTGCGCGCCGAGAAAGAGTACGCGTTTGCCGTAGAAGTTCATGCGTTATTCCGTTTACCGGTTTATCCGTTTTGTCGAACGCCTTCCGTTCTGATCCGCTTTACAATCCGTTACTATCCGTGAATCCGTTTTGCCGAAGGCAATCCGTTGATTATTTGGTTGCCAGAATCCCGCCCACGACCTTGGTCATGACCAGCTTGCCGTCACGCTCGAACCAGCGTGTGGCGACTTTTTCGATTTCCTTGACCAGCGCCTCGTATTCTTCCTTGCCGTTGAACATACTTGTCCACAGCTTGCGGTCCTCGGCCAGCGACGCGCGCACATACTCAATGAATGGGGCGACTTCGGGAAAGGTCAACGGGTTTTCAAAAGTCAGCAGTTCTGTTTTTGAAAAAATACTGCTGATCGTATCGAAGATATCGCCCTTGAAGCGACTGGAGCCCGGCATGGGTGGGATGGGTTTATTCGTGGCTTCCTTGATGATGTCATAGAACATCTGCTTGTTCTCAGGCAGGGGACCGGTGACGAACAGCCGTCCGCCGGGCTTGATCACCCGATGCGCTTCGCCGAAAGTAAACTTCAGATCGGAAGCATAATAAATGGCAAAGGCGCTGGAGAGCAGATCGAAAGTGTTCGATTCAAAAGCAAAGGGCTTGTTAAAATCAAGGAACTGGAATTTGATGTTCTTATCGCCACGCTCGGCCTGCTTGGTGCGGGCTTTCTCGAGCAGTTCTTCCGAGAAATCACCGCCGGTGATTTCCGCCTGACCTTTAGTATAATCGCTGTACAGGAAACACTGCTTCCCCGCGCCGCAGCCCACATCCAGGATTTTGTAGCCCGGCCGGGGCTGGAGCACTTCCGTATTCCACTGGTCAATATTACGCGTGCCGTATTTTTCGTGGATGTCGATGCGTTTCAGCAGGTCTCTGCTGGTTTCCTGATAATTGATTTCCATAGTTTCCGCTCTCCTTGATAAGCAATTTGCGGGAAAGTCCCGCTGCGTTCGCGGGATTATACACCAAACTTATGCTAAAATTCAGCGGCTGAATTTTGAACTAGTATGTTATTGCTTCGTCGCCTGAAAAACGGCTCCTCGCACGCGTACCCCCCGAAGGAGCACCGGGGCGGTGTGCGTTGAGCCGAAGGCCCCCTGGAGCCAACGGCCCCCTGTGGGTGGGCGGTGCAGGCAATGACATGATTTAAATGGAGCACTCATGGCATCCAAGACCCTCATCCAGGCCGTAAAAGGCACGCGCGAATTCTACCCAGAAGAGATGGCCCAGCGCAATTTCGTCTATGAAAAAGTACGCCAGGCTGCGCAAATGTTTGGCTATCAAGAGTGGGACGCGCCGTTCATTGAAACCATCGAGCTGTATGCAGCCAAATCGGGCGAGGAGCTGGTCAAGGAACAGTCTTTTGTTTTCGAAGACCGCGGTGGCGACCTGGTGGCGCTGCGCCCGGAGCTGACGCCTTCCCTGGCGCGCATGATCGCCCAGAAACAGGGCGAGCTGGCCTTCCCGCTGCGCTGGTGGTCGTTTGGGCCGTTCTGGCGCTACGAGCGCCCGCAGAAGGGCCGTTCGCGCGAGTTCTTTCAGTGGAATGTCGACATGCTGGGCGTTAACTCTCCCGAAGCGGATGCCGAGTTAATTGCCGTGGCCGCCGCCTTTATAAAATCGGTCGGACTCACCCCGCAGCAGGCTTCCATTTTGGTGAACAACCGCCGGCTGATGGATGCCCAGTTCGACGCCCTCGGCGTGCCTCCTGAAAAAAGGATGGATGTCTCCAATCTCGTTGATCGCCGCTCCAAGATGGACCCGTTGAAGTGGGAGACCTATGCCCTGGAGCTTGGCCTCAGCCAGAAACAACTCGATGGCCTTAAACAGATCCTCGGGGATTTCGAGTTGTGGAAAAAATCCGACGAGTTGGTGCGCCTGTTCAAGGCGCTCGAGTCGCTCGGAGTGCCGGATTACGTCAAATTCGATCCCAACATCATGCGCGGCTTGCTTTATTACACCGGGACGGTCTTCGAAGCTTTCGACCTGACCGGCGGTGTGCGCCGCGCGATTTTGGGCGGGGGCCGCTACGACAACCTGCTGCGCGACGTGGGCGGCGATCCGCTTTCGGGTGTGGGCTTTGCGATGGGCGATGTGGTGATCGGGATTATTCTACACGAGCATGGCTTGATCCCGCCTTTTGTGCCCACGCCTGCGCCGGTGCTGGTGACCGTCTTCGACGAGTCGTTATGGCTGAATTCATACGGCCTGGCTGCCGAGTTGCGCGCCGCAGGGCTGAACGTGACTACCTATCCCGAGCCGGCCAAACTGCCCAAGCAATTCAAGTTTGCCGACCGCATGGGTGCTCAGGCCGTCATTGTCATTGGCCCGGACGAGGCTGCGGCAGGCCAGGTAACCGTCAAAGACCTGAAAAACGGCAACCAGCAAACCATCAAACGCGCCGATGCCGCAAAAATGGTTAAGAAAATCCTTGAAAGCGCGTAACGGTGATGATATAATCTTGGCGCTACCCCCAAGAACGCTTGGGACGCAAAATTATGGCGGTTGTAGCTCAACGGCAGAGCGTCGCCCTGTGGAGGCGAATGTTGTGGGTTCGAAACCCATCAGCCGCCCAAGACACCCTCTTCTGAGGGTGTCTGCTTTTATGGACTACAAATTCTGTCCAATTTGGCTTTGGAAGGAAGCATAACTTTTTGACCCCGGCAGGGTTTCGGCTTTTAGTAGTAAAGGAGAATAATATTATGGATCAAATTACCCACGCAGTTGAAAAAATCGCATCGTTCTTTGACCGCCCTGGCGTCGAGATGGAGACCATCAAGGTAGGCAAAGGCATCCCATTCGGCATCGAGCGCGTCTTTTCCCCGCTGCTCAAGATCGGCGGCGTATATGGAACCTGGGGGGAAAGCTTTGACAATAACAGATTGCCCTCGCTTTTGGAAGAACGCCTGGGCAGGCCGCTGGCTCCCGAGCAGCGCCTGAGCCTGGCGGATCTGGGCTTCACCAACCGCCATCACATTGCGAAACTTTCGCCCCAGGATGATATCGCGGTCGAAGTTCAAATCGGTGCGCGCCTGCTCAAAGAGGCTGCCAGGGTTTGCGGTTGGGATCCTTCTGAAGTGGAAGGCGTATTGATTGGGATGAGCGCCCCCACCTCAGATGATTACATCGCGCAGATTTGCCGGGTGGCGGGTATTCCGGATAGCGCTTTGAAGGTTGCCATCCATAAGGCCTGTGACAGTTCAGTAGCCGGCCTGCACCTGGCGTTGAATCCTGATATGCCCGAAAATAAATCTCTGAAGTTGAATATCGCCAAAACGCTCTATGGCAAGAAAGTGCTTGTGGGTGGCATCGAAGGCCTGAGCCGTTTCATTGGCACATCGCACGACCCGAATGCGCTCCAAATGTTCGGGAATGGGGCAGGGGTCATCGGCGTCATCCCGGGCGTGACGATGAAATTCCTGGTCGGGAAAACTTTCGAAAACTATGATACAGATGGCTTCCTGCAGGTCCAGATGTACTATCCACATGCCGGCGCGAAAGCCGATACCATGCTGGACGTGGTGCAGACCGACGAGCACAGCATTCGCGTGGCCGGGATGATGCACGAGCCCGCCGACGGTTCATCTGTGATTATGGCCGGCCCGATGGGTATGGTAAAGTTATTCGTGCGCACGGGCGTACAGGTAGTGGATGATGTTTACAAAGCCTACCAGGCCAAGTTGGCGGAACTGGGCATGCAGGGCAAGTCCATTTCGGTGGCGATTGTGCACCACGCCAATTACAAGATCAATAAACTCAAAGAGAAGCACCTGCAAAACGAAGGCATCGTGATGGCCATGCCGTGGCTGTTAAGCGAGTTTGGCAACATCAGTGCCGCCTCGAACATGATCGCTTTCCTGCGCCAGTTGCCCAGCATGAAGCTTGGCGACCACATCCTGATCGATGGTTTTGGGGCCGGAACCTATTATGATACACTGGCCGTCCAACTGGGAGCCTAGGTTCGCGCTGCCGTTCCATTAGTTTAGTTATGCGTTTGAAAAGAACCTCCGGATGGAGGTTCTTTTTGTTTCCGGAATGGGCATTTTGGGGGTTGCAATGTTCCAGGAAATTTGCTAAGATACTTACATGGTGTTAGTAAGTATTACATTGCGCCAATAATAGAGTGAAATAACTGCCAACAACAAGAGGATCCATGGTTTATCCACTTACGATCACAGCTTCTGCAATGCGCGAAATCAACCGGTCGGCGATTTTGGAGATCATTCGTCGCGAGAGCCCGATCTCACGTACTGACATCGCGCAGAAGCTGGATGTCAGCCTGCCAACTGTGATGCGCATTGTAGACGCGCTAATTGAAGATGGGTTTGTGCGCTTGCAGGGCGAAACCGAATGGACCGGTGGACGCCGCCGGCCACTTTTGGAATTCGACGCTGATGGATATGTAGTGCTGGGAGTCGACATGGGTGGCACGAAAATGTATGGTGCGATTTCGGATCTTGGAGGCAATATTCTCGAAGAGGCGAATGTCGATCATCACACCCCATCCGGAGAGGAAAACTACGAGCATCTCGTGACCCTCATCGATACCCTGTTGGCCAGCCCCAAGCTGGATGGCCGGCGTGTGCGCGGAATAGGCGTGGGCGCCCCGGGTGTTACCCTGCATCGGGAGGGATTGGTCAAGTGGGCATATTCCCTGAACTGGAGAAACTTTCCGCTCAAGGCGCGGCTGACTGAACGGTATAGTTTACCGATCACTGTGGATAACGATGTTAACCTGGCTGCCCTTGGGGAATTCTGGTTCGGCGCCGGGCAAAATACCCACAATATGGTCATGCTGGCCCTCGGCACCGGTATTGGCGCCGGCATCATCATCGACGGTGCCCTCTATCGTGGCGCCAGTGAGGCATCTGGTGAAGTTGGCAATATGATTCCAGGGCGCGAATTCCTGGGGAAAAACTATCAAGATTTCGGTGCGCTGGAAAGCATGGCGTCGGGTACGGGCATGGCGAATCGTGCTCGAAGCCTGCTGGGTTCCAAGCGCAGCCCTGTTGAATTGGAAAAAATGGTGGCAGAAGATATTTTCGAAGCAGCCTGGCAGGGACAGGAATGGGCCTGGTCAGTAATCAACGAAACGGTCGATTATTTGACCATTGCCATTGTCAACCTTGCTGCTTCTTTCGACCCCGAGTTGATTGTGCTGGGCGGGGGCGTGTCCCGATACGCCGACCTCCTGCTTGAACCAATCATGCGCCGCCTGGCAGGGACCATGCCAACCGTGCCGAAGCTGGTAGTTTCTAACCTGGGTCTGCGTGCGACCGTCATGGGCGCAGTGACCACCGTGCTCCATAATACATCCAATTACTACTTCGTTCATAAACTATCCTAGGTTTTCGATGAGGAGGTGAATAGCTGAATAGCCATCGCTCGACGTGTTCAAAACTCTACTTTGCCTGAAACAAATTGCACACAAAAAAAGGAGAAGATCATGCGTACCTTCCAAAAAACCGCCATGTTCATGCTGGCGCTCGTCACAATTTTTAGCCTGGTGAGCTGCGCTCCCCAGCCGACTCCGAAAGCGGCCGGCCCCGTAACCATCCATGTCATGACCATGGACCAAGCCGGTTTGAAGCCCGCCGAAATTGATCAGATCGTGAAAGACTTTGAAGCCCAGAATTCCGATATCAAAGTTGTCATGGAATATGTGGGCTACGATAACGTCCATGACAAGATTGTGACAGGCATGGCGGCCAACCCGCCCGGTTACGACGCCGCCATGATCGATGTCATCTGGCCCGACGAGTTCATCAAGGCCGGATACATGCTGGATGTGACCGACCGGGTCACCCCCGAGATGAAAGCCGGGATCTTTCCGGCTTCCTGGAACGGAGTCACGCGCAACGGCAAGATTTACGGCATGCCCTGGTTGATGGACGTGAAATATTTCATGTACAACAAGGATATGCTCCAGCAGGCCGGTTTCACCGACCCGCCCAAGACCTGGGAAGAACTGGTGGAGCAGGCCAAGGTGATCAAATCCAAGGGCATTGCCGAAAACCCGATCATCTGGTCGTGGAATCAAAAGGAAGGCGTGGTCTGCGATTTTGCCGTTCTGCTGTTCGGCAATGGTGGAGCCTTCGTAGATGCCAGCGGCAAGCCGGCCTTCAATGATGACAAGGGTGTTCAGATTCTTACCTGGATGAAACAAACTATCGACGACGGTTTGAGCAACCCGGCCTCGATCTCTTCCGATGAAAACGCGGTCGAAGCCAATTTCCTGGCCGGGAAGAGCGCTTTTGCGGTCAACTGGCTGTTCCAGTACAGCGATTCGAATGATGCGGCCAAGTCGCAAATCGTTGGAAAAGCTGCCTTCGCTCCCATGCCCGTCTTCGCCGCCGGCGCAGCCGCCGGAGTCAAGGGCTCCAGCGTTGATGGTTCCAGCTCGTTTGCTGTCATGGCAACCACACCTTACCCGGATCAGACCTGGAAGTTCCTGACCTACCTGGCCAGCAATGAAGTGCAGACCAAGTACTCTGCGGAAATGCTGCCCATCTGGCAGGCCGATTTCCAGGGTGATGCCCTGGCCAAGCTGGAAGCCGCCACTCCATCCAACCCGGTCACGGTCCCGGCCTTCATGGGGCAGTTCCCCTACGCCAACGAGCGCCCGACGGTGCCTTATTACAACGAAGCTTCCGCGGCGCTGCAACTGGCCATTCAGGAAGCGCTGACGGGCGCCAAGTCCCCGAAAGATGCCCTGGATGCAGCCGCTGCCAAATGGGTTGAACTAGCCAAGTAGTTGCTAACGAGAGGATCAAGGGTGGAGTTGCGCTGCGGCGCAACTCCACTTCTATTTTTACCGATGACAACCACTTCACAATCCCTTCCCAAGCGCCATCTGTCTTTGCGACAACAGGACGCGCGCATTGCCTGGCTATTACTCGTTCCCAGTTTGATCGTGATATTGGGCGTGACTCTCTGGCCGGTCATTTCCACCTTCATCCTGAGCTTTTACAACGCGCCGACCGGCATCAACCAGGCGCGGACTTTTGTCGGTCTGGCAAATTATATCGAGATGCTCAGTGACCAGACCTTTTGGGAGACGATCGGGCGCACGGTCTACTTTACCGTCGTTTCCGTCGGCCTGGAACTGCTGCTGGGCTTGTCCGTTGCCCAGCTGATCCACTCGCACCCCTGGGGTTGGCAGTTCATGCGCTTCAGCCTGATCATTCCCTGGGCCGTGCCGACCATCGTGAATGGGGCTATGTGGCGCTGGATTTACAGTGCGGATTTCGGCGCTTTGAATGGCGTTTTGATGCAGTTCGGTTTGATCAAACATTACGTCTCATGGTTGAGCATGCCCGACATGGCAATGAACCTGGTGATCGTGGCGGATGTCTGGCACACCATGCCGTTCGTGGCTCTGATCCTGCAGGCAGCGCTTGCGACTCTGCCCGGTGAATTGGAAGAGGCCGCCGCTGTGGATGGCGCCAATGCCTTTCAACGTTTCTGGTATATCCGTCTTCCGCAACTGCGTCCGGCCATCCTGGTGGCGCTGATCGTGCGGACGGTGGATGCTTTCCGCGTGTTCGATATTGTTTACATCATCACCGCCGGCGGGCCGGCTTTTAAAACGATCACGATCACCTATTTGACCTACCTCTACTCATTTTCGTATGGGAAACAAGGCACCGGTGCGGCCCTGTCCTTCTTGATCTCCATTTTCACCATCATCATGGCTTTTGTGTATATCCGTTTTCTCTACAAGCCTGAGGAGAATCAATAATGCGCAAGCGAAAATCGATCTTTAATCAAAAATTCTCGCGCAACCTGCTCATGTTTCTTCTCAGTATCCCGGTGCTGCTGTTTATTTTTGCGCCTATTCTCTGGTTGTTCAGCGCCAGTTTATCCACACAGGTGGAGTTGTTTACCGTGCCGCCGCATTGGATCCCGGACCACCCCACCTTCCAGAATTATCTGGATATCTTCTTTCCCAGCGAGGCGGTCTCCTCTGTTCCGCGCACTTTTGCGGTTTCCCTGTTGAACTCCTTTAAGATCGCTTCTGTAGTGACCCTGATCTGCCTCGTTTTTGGCAGCCTGGCCGCATATGCGCTGGTGCGCATTCCCTTCAAGTTCAACCATACGATCCAGATCGGCATTCTGGGATTGCGCATGATCCCCGAAATATCGCTGGTCATCCCTCTTTTTATCCTTGCCTCCAGCCTGCAGCTCATTAATAAGCCCATCGTCCTGGTCATTACATACATGAGTTTTGCGTTGCCTTATGCGATCTGGATGATGGCTGCCTTCTTCCAGGCTGTTCCGGTCGAACTGGAGGAGGCTGCCCGCCTGGACGGCTGCTCACGCCTGGGCATCCTGTTCCGCATCGTCATCCCTATCTCCGTGCCTGGATTGATCTCCACAGCCATGTTCGTATTCCTGGTGGCCTGGGACGAATTCTTTTTTGCGCTGATTTTTACCAGCACCCTGGACGCCAAAACCGTCCCGGTGGCCATCGCCGAGTTCATTGGCCGCTACGTGGTGAATGTAAACGGTATGATGGCCGGCGGCATTCTGGCGGCGCTCCCGCCTGTGCTGCTGGCGCTCATCTTCCAGCGTTATATCGTGAGTGGACTATCCGCCGGGGCCGTCAAAGGCTAACCCCGGTTCTTCAGGCCGTTATAACGGCTGTTTTATGTGATGTTCATAAAATCTCGCGGAGGTGAAAATTCACTCATATCAAAACGAGTCCTTCATGTCCCTGGCAAAACCTTCTTCCCGCAAAACCCATTTGGAGGAAACTATGTTTACGAATAAAAACATCCGCGCCATTTTGGCCATTGCGCTGGCGCTGGCGATCATTTTTTCGACCAGCAGCCTAGTAGTTGCCAGCAACAAGCAGGTGCCACCGAAGTCGCCTACTCCCACGCTCACAGCCACACCCACTGGGCCAACTCCCACTCCAGGGCCGACTCAGACACCTGGACCTGTGCCCAGCGTCAGTTCCACGGAGTTGACCTCCGGCTTTTCGCTCAGGTCGGCCAACAACGTCACTGATCCGGGCACCAGCATTTCTACGGTGGCCTATAACGTTGCCAGTTGGTACCCGATCACCGTGCCATCCACCGTCATGGCCGGGCTGGTGGCCAACAATGTCTACCAGAACGTCTACTTCGGCACCAACCTGAAGAACGTCCCCGATTTGACCGGCCAGAACTGGTGGTATCGCGGCCAGTTCAATGCGGTCTCCGGCGGCGCCGGGCAGCAGTACTGGCTGCGCTTCAAAGGCATCAGCTACAAGGCCCAGATCTGGCTAAACGGCACGCTGCTGGATTCAAACGCCGTTGGCACGATGGTCATCCATGAATACAACGTGACCAATTTGATCAACAAGGGCGCCGCCAACGCCGTGGCGATCCTGGTCACGCCGCCCGCCCACAAGTGTGCGAACCTTTCCTTCTGCACGGTGGACTGGAACCCCGAAGCGCCGGACATGAACGCCGGCCTGTGGGGTAAAACCTTCCTGGATACGAGCGGCCCGGTTGCGCTGCGGGATCCGTACGTGAAGAGCGTCCTGCCGCTGCCTGCCACCAACTCCGCCGACCTGACCGTCTATGTGGACGCCTTGAACGGGACGAACACACAGATCAGCGGTGTGGTCAGCGGTACGATTACCAAGTCGGGCTATCCGACCATTAGCTTCAGCCAGAACGTGACGCTGAATGCCAACGAACGCCGCGAGATTGCTTTCGATCCTGCGACGTTTACCCAACTGCACGTGACCAACCCGGCGCTGTGGTGGCCGTACCAGTTTGGCAGCCCCGAGTTGTATCAACTGAGCATAAGCTTCACGGGCAACGCTCAGAACTGGGACAGCAAGGCCATCAGTTTTGGCGTGCGCCAGTTCACGGACTACCGCACTGTTGTCAACGGCACCTCGTTCGCCGGCTACAAGATCAACGGCCAGAATATCTTCTTCCGGGGCGGCGGCTATATCTGGGACCTGTTCCAGCGCTGGGATACCAAGACCAACCAGGCGCACATGCAGTATGTCAAGGACATGGGCCTCAACATCGTGCGCTTCGAAGGCACGATCGGCAACGAGGAGATATATGACTTGGCCGACCAGTACGGACTGATGCTCATGCCCGGCTTTGTCTGCTGCAGTAAGTGGCAGTCGGACAGCGGTTGGAGTGCGGAAGAGGAAACGGTTGCGCATAATTCGCTGGACAGCCAGATGCGCAACCTGCGCGCGCATGCCAGTTCTCTGGTTTATGCATTCGGCAGCGATGATATACCGACCGCAGCCCATCTGGCCCAGTACCACACCATCGCTACCAACCTGCACTGGCAAAACCCGACGGCCGATAATGTCGCCAGCTATTCGAATCCCGACTCGGGGTATAAGATGGACGGTCCGTATGTGTGGGAACCGCCGGTGCTGTGGTGGGACACCACCAAGAAGGGCAGCGCCTTTGGCACCACCGCCGAGGAAGGTTTCGAATCGCCTCCACCGCTGGAAAGCCTGAACAAGTTCCTGGCGCCGGCCGATCAGTGGCCGCAAGGCACAGCCTTTAATTACCATGCCGGTCAACCCAGGATATTCGATAATATCCACTGGTACACCGACGGGGTGAACATGCGCTACGGCACCACCACCAGCGCGGCCGATTACTCCAATAAATCCGAGCTGTTGAGCTACGAATCCACGCGCGCCTTCTTCGAGGCCTGGAATGGGAACGAGTACACCAAGTCGTTCGGCACCATCTTCTGGATGCAGAACAACGCCTGGCCGTCGACACACTGGAGCCTGTACGACTACTACTTCAAGCCGGCTGGCGGGTACTTCGGGACGAAGAAGGCGAACGAGCCGCTGCACGTCCTGTATGACTACTTGGGCAAGAATGTGATGGTGGTCAACTCGACCCTGGCTGCCGGCAGCGGCATGACTGTATCAGCCACGGTGTATAACATCCCCACCCTGGCGCAGATGTACACGAACCAGGTGGTCATCAGCGTGCTGGCGAATGCTTCGACGCAGGTCTTCACCATCCCAACCATCAGCGGTCTGTCGACGACCTACTTCATCCGGCTGCAGCTCAAGAATTCGTCGAACCAGGTGGTCAGCAATAACCTGTACTGGTATTCGACCACCCCGGATGTGTTGGGGACTAAGTCGACCTGGTACAGTACCAGCCTTTCGACCTATGCCAACCTGACCGGCCTGAACAGCCTGGCAACGAACAGCAGCGTGACGGCCTCAGCTTCGAAGACCAGCGCCGGAGGACAGGACACGGTCACGATCACGCTGAACAACACTAGCGCGACCAACGTGGCGTTCTTCGCGCGGGCTGAAGTGACAGCTGGCAATAACGGACTGGAAGTGTTACCGGTGACTTATACCGATAACTACATCACGCTCTGGCCGGGTGAATCGATCACCATCACGGCCAAATACGCCTCAGCAGATTTGGGCGGCCAGTCCGCATATCTGCGTATCAGAGGCTATAACGTGCCGGCGTTCAACATCCCGATACCATGAACCTGGCTTGAAACATCTTTGCAGGGGGACGACCTGGTTTCAGGCCGTCCCCTTGCGCGATCTTTCAGTGGCAAGCGACCATATCTGCATGAGGATCTGTGTAGAAAGCCGTTATGGTGGTCGTGATGGGCGACCGACACATGGAATTTCGTTGCCCACCTGCAATAAACATTACCTTTAGGCGCTTCGCCATGGGAAAATTCGTGAGACAAGATCAATTGACCAAACGAGAGAAGCAAATATTGGAGTTGGTAGCCCATGGATTAACCAACAAGGCTATAGCGCGCTATTTTTCAATTAGAGAATCGACGGTTGAAAACCACATTCATAGCGTGTTCGAAAAATTGAATATTTCCAACAGGTCTCAAGCAACCGCTTATGCTTACCGGGCAGGAATTATCTCTGTAGAAAAAACACAGATCAAAGGCGACACATAGTATTACAAGCCGGAGCATTCGGATGAAATTTTAGCCGCCTAAAGCGACGAAAGCTGTCTGACTTTGCGCTGTAAGGGTAGAGGGAATCCTTCATGACAATGTTAGCAGTGCGCAATATACTTTTATGAAAAAGGAGGATCGTGATGTCTCAGCTCAGAATTCGCAAGTCCCTGATATTTGCAGTAATGGTGGCCAGTATAGTCACCACGCTCGTCGCCCCCATCACGGCATCGGCGCTGGATACCGGCTACCACAGCCCGGCTGCGCAAGCGCCCGGCCCGGGCGGAGACGCCAATGGCTTCGAAGTCAATCCGGCCAACGCCTTCGCCGATGACGGTCTCTTTGCGGAAGACCTGTTGAGCGGGACGAGCCGCGGCAGCATGGTCTGCACGGACGCAACCCGCGACAAGCAGGACTACTTCAACTACGGGTTCGCCGTCCCGGGCGGGTCGACTATCACTGGAGTCGAAGTGCGCCTGGATGCCAAGGTGGATACGCCCTCGAACGAAACACCGGCGCTGTGTGTGCAACTCTCGAGCGATGGCGGGGCCACCTGGACGGCCGCCAAGACCACGCCGACGCTGGCAACGGTCGAGACAACCTATCTGCTGGGTGGGGCGGCTGACACATGGGGGCGGGCATGGGCGAGCACGGACTTCGCCGACGCCAGCTTGCGGGTGCGGGTGACCACCATCGCCTACTCCGCCTATCGCAGCTACTACCTGGACTGGGCGGCGGTGAAGGTAACTTACAGCGGCGGCGGGTCGACGGCCACGAACACGTCCGTCCCGACCGCTACCAGTTCCCCTACGGTGACGATGACACGCACGGGAACCAATACGGCCCTGCCGCCCACGAATACGCCGACGGTGACGATGACAGCGACGCCCGGCCCCAGCCTGACGCCGACGAATACCTCGACTGCCACAACGACGGCGACTCGCACTAACACATCCGTCCCAGCGACGAACACCCCGACACGGACGAATACGCCGATCGGCCCCACGGCCACCGCCACACGCACGAATACCCCGGGCCCCACACCGACGCCGGCGCCGTCCAGCCTGCTAAACATTATTCCCAAGCCGGTTTCGGTCATGTCTGCCGGAGGGAGCTTCACTTTGGCTGCGGGAGCGGCCATCTACGTCAATCCCGGAAGTGCCGAAATGATCGCCATCGGCCAGTACCTGGCGAACAAACTTAATCCCTCCAGCGGATACGGCATCCAGGTGTTGACGACGACCTCCACTCCTCCCAACGGGAATATCTACCTCACTACCGTTGGCGGGAGTTCGTCCCTGGGGCCGGAGGGCTACGATCTCTCGGTAACGACCGACCTCGTCATCCTGACGGCCTATCAGCCCCAGGGCTTGTTCCGAGGTATCCAGACCATTCGCCAACTGTTGCCCGCAGCGATTGAGCAGTCAACCGTTCAAGCGGGGCCGTGGACGATGCCGACCGGGACGGTTCATGACTATCCGCGTTTTACCTGGCGGGGAACCATGCTGGACGTTGCCCGGCATTTCTTTACCGTCGCGCAGGTCGAACGCTATTTGGACGAAGTTGCCTATTACAAAGTGAATATGTTCCACTTCCACCTGGCTGACGATCAGGGTTGGCGTATCTACATCAACTCGTGGCCCAACCTGGCCCTATACGGCGGCGGCACCCAGGTCGGTGGAACGTGTAACAATTGTTATTACACTCAGGCCCAATATTCTGAAATTGTAGCCTATGCTCAAGCCCGCTACATTACCGTCGTCCCGGAGATCGATATGCCCGGGCACATTAATGCGGCGCTGGCATCCTATGCCGAACTCAACTGCAACGGGGTAGCCCCGGCGCGCTACACAGGCACCAACGTTGGCTTCAGCTCGCTGTGCGTCAGCCTGCCGATCACCTATCAATTTGTGGATGACGTGATCCGGGAAATTTCGGCGATTACGCCCGGCCCATACTTCCACATCGGCGGCGACGAGGCATCCTCGACAACCCTGGCAGATTACCAGACCTTCGAGAACCAGGTGCAGCCGATCGTCGCCACGTATGGCAAGCAGGTGGATGGCTGGGAGGAAATCGCCCAGGTTACACTGCCGGCGAATGCTGTCGCGCAGCACTGGAACACCACCGCCAGTTTTGCTCCCGCAGCGGCTTCACAGGGCGCCAAGGTGCTCATGTCTCCGGCGAACAAGGCGTATTTGGACATGAAGTATTACCACAAGTCTCCCCTCGGGCAGACCTGGGCGGGGCTGATCAATACGCAGACCGGGTATGAGTGGGATCCAACCACGATTGTAAGTTCGGTGCCGGCCGCCTCGGTGAATGGGCTGGAAGCGCCCCTGTGGACCGAGACGATCGTGACGATGGCCGATATCGAATTCATGGCGTTCCCCCGCATGGCCGGTTATGCCGAGTTGGGCTGGTCGCCGATGGCGGGCCGCAACTGGACCGAGTACAAAGTCCGGCTGGGGAGCCACGGGCCTCGCCTGACGGCCATGGGCATCAATTTCTACCGGGATACAGTTGTACCCTGGCAGTAAGTCGAGTGGGTTGTCCGCCTGACCGGGCGGATAACCCGGATAAGGAGAAACCATCATGTTCAAACTCAAGCGTATTAAACCTTTGGTTCTTGCGGCGCTGGCCGCCAGCCTGCTCGTTTCACTGACCGGCTCGTTCAGCGTCTCGGCGCTGGACACGGGCTACCTCAGCCCAAGCGGGCAGGCGCCTGGCCCGGGCGGAGACGGCAACGGCTATGAAAGCAGCCCCGCCAACGCATTCGCCTCGGACGGTGTCTTCGCATCGGATCTGCTCAGCGGCACCGGTTCTGGCACCATGTCCTGCACAGACGCCAGCCGGGACAAACAGAACTACTTCAACTACGGCTTTGCCATCCCGGCCGGCTCCACCATCAACGGCGTCGAAATCCGCCTGGACGCCTATGTGGACAAACCCGGTAACGAGACCCCGGCCATCTGCGTGCAACTATCCAGCGACGGCGGGACGACCTGGACGACGACCAAGCAGACGCCGACACTGACGACCGTTTCGGCGACCTACCTGGTGGGCAACGCGACCGACCTGTGGGGGCGGAGCTGGGCGAGCAGCGACTTTGCGGATTCCAATTTCCGAATCCGGTTGATCGACGTCGCCTACTCGGCCTATCAAAACTTCCACCTGGACTGGGCGGCGGTGAAGGTATATTACAGCGGGGGCGGGCCGACCAGCACTGCCACGGTAACACGCACCGCAACCAATACGGCCCTGCCGCCGACGAACACGCCAACGGTGACCAGCACGGCGACGACCGGCCCCAGCCTGACGCCGACGGACACCGCGACCGTGACCGCTACGTCCACGACCGGCCCGTCGCTGACCCCAACGGTCACCCGCACCGCGACCGCAACTGCCTCCCCTACGGGGACGATGACAAAGACGGCCACCCCGACCATCACACCCACTGCCGGAGCGGGCCCCCTCGTCAGTTCGACCGAGCTGACTTCCGGCTGGGCGTTGGTCTCGGCCAACAACGTCAGTGACGCGGGCACGACCATCTCCCAGCCCGGCTACGGCGTCCCGAGCTGGTACCCGGTCACGATCCCGTCCACCGTCATGGCCGGGCTGGTCGCAAACAACGTCTACCAGAACGTCTTCTTCGGAACGAACCTGCAGTCCGTGCCCGACCTGACCACGCAGAACTGGTGGTACCGCGGCCAGTTCAATGCCGTGGCGGCCGGAACCGGGCAGCAATACTGGTTGCGTTTCAAGGGCGTCAGCTACAAGGCCCAGATCTGGCTCAACGGCACACTGCTGGACACCAACGCCGTGGGCACGATGGTGGTGCACGAATATAACGTCACCAGCCTGGTCCACCCCGGCGCGGCGAATGCCGTGGCCCTGCTGGTCACGCCGCCGGCCCACAGCTGCAATAACCTGTCCTTCTGCACGGTGGACTGGAACCCCGAGGCGCCCGACATGAACGCCGGCATCTGGGGCAAAGTATTGTTGGAGACCGGCGGTGGGGTTGCGCTGCGGGATCCGTACGTGAAGAGCGTCCTGCCGCTGCCTGCCACCAACGCCGCCGACCTGACGGTCTACGTCGATGCCCTCAACGGGACGAACAACTCCGTCAGCGGCGTGGTCACGGGCACCATCACCAAATCTGGTTACCCGACCATCACCTTCAGCCAGAACGTTACCATCCCGGCTAATACACGCCAGGAAGTCGCCTTCGACCCAGCGGCCTTCACGCAACTGCATGTGGCCAACCCGGCGTTGTGGTGGCCCTATCAATATGGCAGCCCCGAGCTATATAACCTGAGCATCTCGTTCACGGCCAACAGCCAGACCTGGGACACCAAGGCCATCAACTTCGGCATTCGCCAGTTCACGGATTACCGCACGACCGTGAATGGGACCTCGTTCCTGGGGTACAAGGTCAACGGCCAGAATATCTTCTTCCGCGGCGGCGGCTACGTCTGGGATATGTTCCAGCGTTGGGATACCAAGACCAACCAGGCGCACATCGACTACGTCAAGGGCATGGGGTTGAACGCCATCCGCTTCGAGGGCACGGTCGGGAACGAGGAACTCTACGACATGGCCGACAAAGCCGGCATCATGCTCATGTCCGGCTGGGTGTGCTGCAGCCGCTGGCAGACAGACAGCAGTTGGACTGCAGAAGAGCAGACAGTTGCCTACAACTCACTCGACAGCCAGATGCGCAACCTGCGCGCGCACGCCAGTCCCTTCGTCTGGTCATATGGCAGCGATGACATCCCCACCGCGGCCCACTTGGCCCAGTACCATACCATTGCTGCAAACCTGCACTGGCAGAACCCGACCACCGATAACGTCGCCAGCTACTCGAACGCCAATGCCGGCTACAAGATGGACGGCCCATACGTCTGGGAGCCGCCGGTCCTGTGGTGGGATACCAGCAAGTTGGGCAGCGCCTTCGGCACCACCGCCGAAGAGGGCTTCGAGTCGCCTCCGCCGCTGGAGAGCCAGTTGAAGTTCCTCTCCCCGGCCGATACCTGGCCGCAGGGCACATCCTTCAACTACCACGCAGGCAAGAGTCCGTTTAACGTCATTACGTGGTACACCAATGGCGTCAATAACCGCTACGGGACGACCAGTAGCGCAGCCGATTATTCCAAAAAGTCCGAGCTGTTGAGCTACGAATCGACACGGGCCTTCTTCGAAGCCTGGAGCGGCAACGAGTACAGCCAATCCTTCGGCACCATCTTCTGGATGCAGAACAACGCCTGGCCTTCGATCCATTGGAACCTGTACGATTACTACTTCAAGCCAGCCGGTGGTTACTTCGGGACGCAGAAGGCCAACGAGCCCCTGCACATCCTGTATGACTACTTTGGCAAGAATGTGAAGGTGGTCAACTCAACCCTGGCGGCTGCCAACAGCCTGACCGCTTCGGTCACCGTCTACAACATCCCGACTCTTGCGCAGATGTATACCAACCAGGTGACGATGAACTTCCCGGCCAACGCTTCGACGCAGGCCCTCACCATCCCGAGCATCAGCGGCCTGACGACGACCTACTTCATCCGGCTGCAGCTCAAGAATTCGTCGAACCAGGTGCTCAGCAACAACCTGTACTGGTACTCGACGACACCGGATGCGTTGGGGTCCCCGAAGGGACATACAAGTTGGTATACGACACCCGTTTCAGCCTATGCCAACCTAACCGGTCTCAACAGCCTGGCCTCGAACAGCAGCGTAACTGCTTCGGCTTCGAAGACCAGCGCAGGCGGGCAGGATACCGTCACGATCACACTGAACAACACCAGTGCGACCAATATCGCGTTCTTCACACGGGCTGAAGTCACGGCCGGTAACAACGGTCTGGAAGTCTTACCGGTGACGTACACTGATAACTACGTCACGCTCTGGCCGGGTGAGTCGATCACGATTACGGCCAAATATGCAACCGCAGACCTGGGCGGCCAGGCGGCTTATCTGCGGGTAAGAGGCTATAACGTGCCAACGTTCAATATCCCGATACCGTGAACTTGGCTTGAAGCATCTTTACAGAGGGATGGCCTGGTACCAGGCCATCCCTCTGTGCAACTCCCCTATGGGTGGATGAAGAATCGAAATACTCTCTTTATCCACACCGGGCTTATTTTTTCATGAAACAAAGGAATTTAACGATTTTTATGAAAAAGTTTTTCTTGATGACAATCATGTGCTTGTTTCTGCTAGCCGGGATGGGATGTGTGCCTGGGGCGCCTCTCCCGGGGTTGGCAACGCCCGAGCAGGCTACACCAACCTCCGGTCCCGCGCCCAGCCAGGGGACGATGGAACTCACCCAGGGTTGGGCCATAAACTCGGTCGATAAAGTCAGCGCCGACGGGGCGGCTCTTTCCCAGGCCGGATATGAAGTTCCAGGCTGGTACCCGGTTACGTTGCCGTCCACGGTCATGGCCGGGCTGGTGGCGAACGGCGTTTACAAGGATATCAATAACGATACCAACCTGAAATCCGTGCCTGACCTGACCACCCGGAAGTGGTGGTACCGCGGCGAGTTTACGGCTCCTGCCGCAGGAAGCGGCCAGCAGTACTGGTTGCGCTTCAAGGGCATCGCCTACCGGGCGCAGATCTGGCTCAACGGCACCCAGCTCGATCCTGACGCGGTTGGCACGCTGGTCAATCACGAATACAACGTCACCGGCCTGATCCATCCGGGTGCGCTGAACGCCCTGGCGCTGCTGGTTACGCCTCCCACCCAGGAAGGCAAGGACCTGTCTTTCTGGTACGTGGACTGGAACCCCAAGCCGCCGGACATGAATGCCGGCATCTGGGGCAAGGTGCTGCTCGACACTTCCGGTCCGGTGGTGCTGCGCGATTCGTATGTCAAGACGATCCTTTCGCTCCCGGAGACCGATTCTGCCTACCTGACCGTTTACGTGGATGCCGCCAACGGCTCGGCCGGCCCTGTGCAAGGTGTGCTCAGCGGGCAGATCAGCAAGCCCGGCTATCCCACTGTCACCTTTAGCCGGGAAGTCAGGCTGAATGCCCGGGAACGCAGGGAATTCAGCTTTGACCCGGATACGTTCAAACAGCTCCGTATCGACAAGCCGGCGCTGTGGTGGCCAATCCACATGGGCAGCCCGGAACTATACGACCTGCAACTTTCGTTCACGGTGGACGGGCAGTTGAGTTATTCGGCATCCACCCGGTTTGGGATCAGGCGCATCTCCGATTACGTTACCACATCCATCTACGGGAATACCTACCGGGGCTACCAGGTCAACGGACAGAACGTGCTGATTCGGGGTGCGGATTATGTCTGGGACATGCTCCTGCGCACCCCGTCGAACGTCAACCGGGCCCACATGCTGTATGTCAAAGACATGGGCCTGAACCTGATCCGCTTCGAGGGCATTCTTGGCAACGAGGAAATCTACGACCTGGCCGACCAATACGGTATCCTGCTCATGCCCGGCTACGTCTGTTGTACTTACTGGGCCGAATACGACTCGTGGACGAAGGAAGATGCCGGGATTGCCGCGGCCTCGCTCGATAGCCAGATGCGCTTGTTGCGCAGCCATCCAAGCGCCATGGTGTGGGCCTACGGAAGCGATGAACTGCCGCCTGCCAACGTGCTGGCGGCCTTCAAAAGCGTTGCCAGTAAATTGCACTGGCAGAACCCCACACTGGACAACCTTGCCGCTTACAACCACTCCGAGAGCAGCGTCCCGAAGATGAACGGCCCTTATGTTTGGGAGCCACCAGTCTACTGGTACACCGATACGAAGAACGGCGGCGCCTTCGGTTTTACCGCTGAACACGGCGGTGAGTCGGTCCCGCCTGAGGAGAGCCTGCGTAAATTCATCTCCGCGCCGAATCTTTGGCCGATCGGCGATGTCTACGGCTATCATGCCGGGGCGGACCCGTTCGACAACCTTAATTTCTACACCCCAGGCATCGATAAGCGTTATGGCACTCCGCGCAATATCAGCGAGTACGCCGACCGCGCGCAGTTGCTGAACTATGAGTCCGAGCGCGCCCAGTTCGAAGCCTTTGGCGCGAACGCCCATACACTGGCGCAGGGCACGGTCTACTGGATGCTCAACAACGCCTGGCCCTCGGTGCACTGGAACTTGTACGATTACTACTTCAAGCCGGGCGGAGGTTATTTCGGTACCAAGAAAGCCTTGGAACCGGTACATATTCTGTATGACTACGCCACCCGGGATGTCAAAGTTTTTAACGCCACCCTGGCCGATGCGCCCAACCTGACGGCTTCCGTCAAAATCTACAATATCCCGGACCTGGCGCTGAAGTATTCGAACGAAGTCAGCATGGATTTCCCGGCCAATGCCTCCACGCTGGCTTTCAACATCCCCGCCGTCAGTGGCCTGACGAAAACCTACTTCATCCGCTTGCAGCTCAGGGATTCGTCGAACCAGCCGGTCAGCGATAACCTGTACTGGTATTCCACCTCGCCGGATACCCTGGGGGAGGCCAGCGACTGGTATTACACCAGCGTGGGTTCCTATGCCGATCTGAGCGGCCTGAACAGCCTGAAACCCAATACCGGCGTTACGGCTTCGGCCACACGCACCAGCAGCGGCGGCACGGAGACGGTCACGCTCACGCTCAACAACCCCAGCGCAACCAATGTGGCTTTCTTCCTGCGCCCGGAGGTCACCGCAGGCTCCGATGGCCTGGAGGTCCTGCCCGTGACCTATAGCGATAACTACATCACACTCTTCCCTGGCGAGTCGCTTACCATTACGGCCCAATACGCCACCGCCGACCTGGGCGGGCAGAGCCCGTTCCTGCGGGTGCGCGGCTACAACGTGCCTGTGTTCAATATCCCGATACCATGAATCCTGCTTGAACGTCTCTGCAAGAGGGATGATCTGAAATTTAGATTGTCCCCCTTTTGTAAATTTTGATTTGGGCAGAACAGAAACTAACATGGCTCTCCCGTTTTGAACGAGACAATTCTTCTTAACACAAAGGACACGACCCCACTGACGAACGTGGGCCAGGCGGTCACAAAGGGAAAACCAATGAAATTAAAGCGCATTGAACTCCTTGGTGTACTTTGCCTGCACCGTACGCAGGTACGCGTGTGCTCTTTGTGTTTAGGTTTTCCCGCTACATCGTCCTGATGTCACTTCGGGAGAAACGGGAAAGTCACTAACATTTGCGCCAGCGCGGCGCTGGCATGGATGCCAACCCTGGCAACCTGGAAAGGAATCAGGAATCATGTAGATTGTTAGAACAACAGCCTTTTATCTAATTCATCATACGCCAAATTAAACTGGAGGAGAAACTGAAATGAATATCAGGAAGATGCTCTCGATTTGTATGTTGCTCGCAATGCTTTTTTCCGCGATGGGCGCCGGGCCGAGGAGCGCCCTGGCCCAATCGGTCAACCTGGCCCTGAACAAGCCCGCTACGGCTTCTTCGGTGGAAAGTGGGACGACGCTGACAGCGGACAAGGCCGTGGATGGCAGCACGACCACGCGCTGGGGCAGCGTGGACCCCGCCACTACAGCCCAGTGGATTTACGTCGACTTGGGCGCGTCCACTGCGATCAGCCGCGTGGTGTTGCGCTGGGAAGCCGCCTACGCCAAGGCCTACCAGGTGCAGGTCTCGGACGATGCCAGCACCTGGACGACGGTCTTCAGCACGACCACCGGCGACGGCGCCACCGACGACCTGACCGGATTAACCGGCAATGGCCGCTACGTGCGTGTGTACTGCACGACGCGCGGCACTTCATACGGTTATTCCCTCTGGGAGTTCGACCGCCACTGCGACTGCAACGACGACGCGGACGGTTACCCCTACGGTTCCGACCTCGACTGCCACCCTGACCCGCACGGCCACGGCGACTGTGCTGACCCCGACGCCCACGCAGACGAACACCCAGCCGGCCGTCACCTTTACGCCCACGCGCACGCTGACCTACACTGCGACAGCTACCCAACCCACAAGTTCCAACCTGGCGCTGAACAAACCGGCCACGGCTTCATCCATCGAAGCCGCCGGTCTCGAGGCCGCCAAGGCCGTGGATGGCAGCGCCACCACGCGCTGGGCCAGCGCTGAAGGCATCGATCCGCAGTGGATCTACGTCGACCTGGGGACCACCACGCCCGTTAGCCGCGTGGTGCTGAAGTGGGAGACAGCCTACGCCAAAGCCTACCAGGTGCAGGTCTCGGACGATGCCAGCACCTGGACGACGATCTACAGCACGACCACCGGCGATGGCGCCACCGACGACCTGACCGGTCTCTCCGGCAGCGGACGCTATGTGCGCATGTACGGGACAGTGCGCGGCACGGTGTACGGCTATTCGATCTTTGAATTTGAAGTCTATGGCGGCGCCAGTGGCCCGACCAACACCCCGACGCCGACCCGCACCTCAACCGGGACTGCCACGACCACTCCCACTCCGACCGTGACCCCCACCTCCGGTGTGGGACCCCTCGTCTCGTCCGTGGAGCTGGCCCAGGGTTGGGCGCTGGTCTCGGCCAACACCGTCAGCGACCCGGGCGCGACCATCTCCCAGCCGGGATACGGCGTCTCGAGCTGGTACCCGGTCACGATCCCCTCCACCGTGCTGGCCGGGCTGATCGCCAACAACGTCTACTCGAACGTCTTCTTCGGGACGAACCTGCAGTCCATTCCCGACTTGACCACGCAGAACTGGTGGTACCGCGGCCAGTTCAGTGCCCCCGCCACGAGCACCGGCCAACAATACTGGCTGCGCTTCAAAGGCGTCAGTTATAAGGCCCAGATCTGGCTCAACGGCACCCAGCTCGATGCGAACGCCGTCGGCTCGATGGTGGTGCACGAATATAACGTCACCAGCCTGGTCCATCCCGGCGCGGCCAATGCGGTTGCCGTGCTGGTCACGCCGCCGGCCAAGAGCTGCAACAACCTGTCCTTCTGTATGGTGGACTGGAACCCGCCCGTCCCGGATATGAACGCCGGCATCTGGGGCAAGGTCCTGCTGGATACCGGCGGTGCGGTCGCGCTGCGCGACCCGTATGTGAAATCGGTCCTGCCGCTGCCTGCCACCAACTCCGCCGACCTGACCGTTTACGTCGACGCGCTGAACGGCACGAACGCGGCCGTTAGCGGCGTGCTGAGCGGCACGATCAGCAAGAGCGGTTTCCCGACCATCAACTTCAGCCAGAACGTCACGCTCAACGCCAACGAGCGCCGCGAGATCGCCTTTACGCCGGCCAGTTTCACGCAACTGCACGTCACCAACCCGGCGCTGTGGTGGCCGTACCAGTTCGGCAGCCCCGAGCTGTACCAGTTGAACGTCACCTTCAGCGCCAACAGCCAGACCTGGGACACGAAAGCGATCAACTTCGGCGTGCGCCAGGTGACCGACTACCGCACCACCGTCAACGGCACCTCCTTTGCCGGGTACAAGATCAACGGCCAGAACTTCCTGTTCCGCGGCGGGGGTTACGTCTGGGACATGTTCCAGCGCTGGGACACCAAGACCAACCAGACCCACATGCAGTACGTCAAGGATATGGGGCTCAACATCGTGCGCTTCGAAGGCACGCTGGGCAACGAGGAGCTCTACGACCTGGCCGACCAGATGGGCATTATGCTCATGCCCGGTTTCGTGTGCTGCAGCCGCTGGCAGACAGACAGCAGTTGGAGCGCAGAAGAGCAGACGGTCGCCTACAACTCGCTGGACAGCCAGATGCGCAACCTGCGCGCGCACGCCAGTTCAATGGTGTGGGTCTATGGCAGCGATGAAATTCCGACGGCGGCCCACCTGACCCAGTACAAGACCATCACGACCAACCTGCACTGGCAGAACCCCACGCTCGACAACGTTGCCACTTATTCGAATGCCAACGCCGGAGTGAAAATGGACGGCCCGTATGTATGGGAACCGCCGGTGCTGTGGTGGGATACCAGCCAACTGGGCAGCGCCTTCGGCACGACTGCCGAGGAAGGTTTCGAGTCCCCGCCGCCGCTGGAGAGCCTGAACAAATTCCTGGCGCCGGCCGACCAGTGGCCGCAGGGCACGGCTTTCAACTACCACGCCGGTCTCTCGCCCTTCAACAACATCACGCCCTTTACCAGCGCGCTGAACAGCCGCTACGGGACGGCCAGCAGCGCGGCCGATTACTCGAAGAAGTCCGAGCTGTTGAGCTATGAGTCGACGCGCGCCTTCTTCGAGGCCTGGAGCGGCAACGAGTTCAGCAAGTCTTTCGGCGCCATCTTCTGGATGCAGAACAACGCCTGGCCCTCCACGCACTGGAGCCTGTACGACTACTACTTCAAGCCGGCCGGCGGTTACTTCGGCACCAAGAAGTCCACTGAACCGTTGCATATCCTGTACGACTACTTCGGCAAGAACGTGAAGGTGGTCAACTCGACCCTGGCTGCGGCCAACAACCTGACTGCTTCTGTCACCGTCTATAACATCCCCGACCTGACGGTCAAGTACACCAACCAGGTGACGATGAACTTCCCGGCCAATGCCTCGACGCAGGCCTTCACCATCCCGTCGATCAGCGGCCTGACCACGACCTACTTCATCCGCTTGCAGCTCAAGAATGCCTCGAACCAGGTGCTCAGCAACAACCTATATTGGTATTCGACCACGGTCGACACGCTGGGCTCCCCGAACGGCAACACCAGCTGGTATATGACCCCCGTCAACACCTATGCCAACCTGAGCGGGCTGAACAGCCTGGCCTCCAATGGCAGCGTCACAGCCTCGGCGACGAAGACCAGCAGCGGCGGGACGGATACGGTCACGATCACGCTGAACAACACCAGCGCGGCCAACATCGCGTTCTTCACGCGGGCCGAAGTCACGGCTGGCAGCAACGGCCTGGAAGTCTTACCGGTGACGTACACTGATAACTACGTCACACTTTGGCCCGGCGAGTCGATCGTCATTACTGCCAAATACGCAACGGCAGACCTGGGCGGCCAGGCAGCTTACTTGCGGGTAAGAGGCTATAACGTGCCTGCGTCCAATATTCCGATACCGTAAAATTTGCCGGTATTAGAATAAGTGCAGGAAAATGGATCGGCCTGTGCGGCCGATCCATTTATATTGGGAAGCGAGGCGTTTCACTTCAGCGCTAGTACCCGAACTTTCTAAGGATGTAGGATAAAGCACTCTTGATCCCGCGAAATACGCGGGACAGGGCAGTCATATTTACCTTACATTCTTATATTGGCCGGGCAGAGCCGACCTTAAGGGGCCTTCGGCTCAGAGACTGTTTCTTAAAGACCTTTTTAGGACACGGACAACACGGGTTACGCGGAGTTTTACGCACCGTCCCAGTGTCCCTTTGGGAGAAAAATCCCTTATAAAGCAACCCTTTTCCGTGCTTTCCGTGAAATCCGTGTACAGAAAAGAAGGCGACAAAGACTTAAGAAACGCTCTCTCAGGCCCCCTGTGGGTGGGTGGGCCAGTGGCCTCGATCAGCCGGGTTGGTAATGACTGCTCATATCATGCGTCTGCTATAATGTAAGAAGGCGGCTCGGTTTGCTTTTGTCAAACTATCGGATCATCAAGGTGAGGATGACTGACTTATGAAAGAAATTGTCTTTTCGATTTTCAAGCCGGGAGAAGAGCCTCTTACGGATCTGGCAACGTTGCTGGAAAAGTTCGAGCGGGAGAAAAAGATCCACGTGCGGCTTGAAGCGATTGAATGGTCTGTGGGCTGGAGGCGACAAGTGGAAATGGCCCTGTATCAGGGTGGACCAGATATTTCGCATACTGGTAGTACCTGGGTGATGGACCTGGCGAGGATGAATTCTCTGCGTCCCTTCTCCGCCAGCGAAGTAGAAAAAATTCTGACCGGGAAAGATTACTTTCAACATTCCGTGCCCGGTGGAATAAGTGTTGAGCCTGACGGCCATCTCCTCACTTGGGCTATCCCATTCTCCGGCGATGTTCGTGTGGTTTCTTACCGGCGCGATCTTTTGGAACAGGCCGGGGTAGATGAGGGCATTGCTTTTCAAAATAGCACTAATTTCGAAAATACGCTTGCGAAACTGAAAGCCAGCGGCGTCGAAACAGCACTGGCCTTGCCTACCCGTCAATCGAATATTGGCTTGCACAACCTGGCTTCCTGGATATGGAGTTTCGGTGGTGATTTCTTAAACCCTGATGGAACAAAGATTGAATTCGATGCGCCAAAAGCGTTGGATGGTATCAAGGCCTATTTTCGCTTGGGGCGCTATTCAGGCAGTCACCGGTTCGATGAGGGCGATTCGAGTCTTGCGTTTTTTACAGGGCAGGCCGCCGTGTTACTGAGCGGAAGCGTGAATCCGGAATTCATATTAAACGCAGAAGTGCGCGAAAACCTGGGGATTGCCTCTGCGCTGGACACTCCATTTGTAGGGCCAGATGTTCTGGTCGTTTGGAAACACTCGCGCCATCCGGATGAGGCGCTTGAATTAATTCAATTCCTTTCTCAGCCTGAATCCGGCAAGTTTCTATTTCCGACCTTTGGATTCCCGCCTTACCGGGAAGGATGGCAGTACCCACCGTTTGACACACCTCAATACAAGGTAATAATGCATGCCTGGCAGACCGGACGCAGTTTCCCTGTCAGCGAGTTGTGGGCATTGATCGAAAAACGCCTTATCGATATTATTCCCGAAATATGGGACGAAGTCTTTGCCAACCCCCAAAATTCAGACACGATCGTCGAACAAAAAATCAATACCATGGCAAGCCGACTGCGGATGACACTCGAATCCTGAGAGGAATTTCACTCTGGGAGTTTCACCGGCAGGGTGGGCAGTGCTGTGGGCAGCTTTGTTGGCAAGGGAAGCCGTTGTGTGGGTGGGGGGGTCTTCACCAACGTCGGGCGTGATGCTGTGGGAGTATTGGCTGAGGACAGTGTATTGGTTGCCACAGGCGTGTTTGGCTTTGGCGTGGAGCTGGCCGCCAGCGTATGGACAGGCCGTGGTGTGGCAGTCTTTTCAGGCGCCGCCGGGGTACCGCCGCCCGGGACTGATTCGGCCGCAGGGATATCGGCCAGGCGGGTTTGCAAATACTGCACAGTCGCTTCCGACCCAGGGCCGCCCGCAGCGATGGCGGTTTGGGCGCTGTTTAGTTCGTTGAGCAGCAGCATCACGGCAGTCGCAGTCTGCCCGGCAGCAGTGCGTGACCCCAGGTTCGTGTTGAGTGTGAACAGGAGCGTGCTTGCCAATCCGGCCACCAGGCAGGCGACGGCGATCCAGGGCATTACAAGCAGCAGGTTTTTGCGACTGGCTGCCTGATCCTGTCTTTGCAGCGCACGGCGGATCTCGGGGGTAACATTTTCCACACCCTTGGTCGCTGCGATCTCTTCGGCGATCTGTGCGAGATGGATGGCTTGGACGCTCCCGGCCTCGGTCTCCACCGCCTGTTCCAGGGCAGTCGCCATTTCCCCGGCGGTCTGATAGCGGTCGGCCGGTTCTTTGGCCATCGCGCGCAGAATCACCAATTCGGCGGTCTGCGAGAGGGCCGGGTTCACCTGTCGGGGCGGGGGCAGCCAGGACGATAGCCATCGGCGACTCGGCCGAGAAGGGCGGCTTTCCGGTCAGCATTTCGTATAACATTGCCCCGAGTGCGTATATATCGGTCTGCGGCGTCACCGGCCGGCCCAGAGCCTGCTCGGGAGCCATGTACGCCGGCGTGCCCATCATCATACTTGTGTTGGTCATTTCGTCGGTCGCGCCCAGCACTTTCGCCAGACCGAAGTCGGTCAGGTAGGCATGGCCCTCGTTATCGACAAGGATATTGTTGGGCTTGATATCGCGGTGGATGATGCCCAGCGCGTGGGCGTAGTCGAGCGCGGCGGCCACATCGCTGATGATGCTCAAGGCGTCGCGCAGGGGCAGGGGGCCGCGGGCAATGATATCCTGGACCGTCCCGGCGCGCATGTAGCGCATGACCAGGTACAGGGTGCCATCCTGCTGGCCGGAATCATACACCGGCACGATATTGCGGTGCTCGAGCCCGGCGATGATGCGCGCCTCCTGCTGGAAGCGCTGTATGGCCAGTGAGTCCTGCACCAGATGGTTGAGCAGCACCTTGAGCGCCACCAGGCGCTCCGTGCCCGGCTGGTAGGCCTTGTAGACCGTCGCCATCCCGCCGCGGCCGATCAGTTCGAGAATCCGGTAAGGGCCCAGGCTGATGCCAATCAGCTCGGGCGTAGAAAATGGGAGTAGAGATTTGGGAGGCAGGGCGGTGTCCATGCTGATCAGATCTCGTCTCGAATATTATACAATTGCGGTGTTTTGGTAGCATTCGTATTTCATGACGGAGACCCCCTTATCCTGACGGACCTATTTGAGGGTAGGGGCGACCCACGTTTGCTCTCAGGGGTGCTGATGTGCAATGTTTACCGCCGGACGCTGCGTTGGTTAAACCAGCCCGGGTCGCCCCTACGTGACCCTATCTTCTTTTTGCCGGGTTTTCTTCGTCCTCGTCCCACATGGATGGATTCGACAAAATATAATTGTAAATTCGATTGGCCTCATCGTCATTGCGGATGATGTGCTCATAATAATTTCTTTGCCAGATGGGCGCCCCGGCCAATGTCGGTATTTTCCACAAACGTTTGGTGATGCGCGATTTTAACTGCCCAATGATCGCGCCCACGGATGCAGGTGCTGGACCAGTTGGAGGTAGGGGCGACCCTTCATGGCCTTCAGGGATGTTGGTATGCAAAACTTGCGTGCCGGACGGTGCGCCAGTCAAACCGACACGGGTCACCCCTACCGTATCATGAATGATAATAATTCCATGGGTATGGTTTGGCATCACAACAAACGTGCCCAATTCGATGAATTTGAACCGTTGCGCCAGCCGTTCCCATTCCCAATGGACGATTTTTCCGGCGGCGTTCAATTGCATTTCCCCACCCGACACTTCGCCGAAAAGACATTCCCTACCGTGCGCAATGATGGTCACGTAATACATGCCGGCTTGTGAGTAATCATGTCCTTTCAGGCGGATCGACCGTCTGTGGTGTTTGCCGGGGTCGTATTTCATGGTTTCTTTATCGAATCATATGGGATTGTGGCGACCCTTTTTGGCTTTTCGAGATATCGGTGTGCAATAAATGCGCGCCGGACGCTGCGTTGGTTAAACCAGCCCGGGTCGCCCCTACTTGATCTTCCCCGCCGCCGCCTCATCCAATAACCAGAACAACTTGCCGTCCTTCGGGCGCACGACCTGGGCCGGGAGCCGGTCCGGGTTGTAGGGCTCGTGCAGTACCTGGTACAACCGTTCGGCCTTGCCCGCGCCCGAGACCAGGAAGGTGACGTTCGCGGCGGCGTTGATCACCGGCGGGGTGAGCGTCACCCTGTCGACCAGCGGCAGGGGCGGGGTATTGTGCCTGACGGCTACGGCCCAGCGCCGGTTCTCACGGATGCCCGGCGTGCCGGGGAACAGCGAGGCGGTGTGGCCGTCATCACCCAGGCCGAGCAGGATCAGGTCGAAGCGCGGCGCCGGCTGCCCGTCGAAAAACTCGTGCAGTGTGTCTTCGTATTTACGCGCGGCCTGCTCCGGCGAAAGCTCCCCCTGCACGCGCTGGATATTCCCGTCCGGAATGGAAACACGGTCGAGCAGCGTCTCGCGCGCGGTGCGGTAGTTGCTCTCGGGGTCATCCGGCGGGACGCAGCGGTCGTCGCCCCAGAAGACGAAGACCTGCGCCCAGTCGATCTTTCCGGCGTAAGGCGCGTGGGAGAGCAGGGCATTCATCGGCCTGGGCGTGGAGCCTCCCGAGAGCGCCACCACGAAGCGTCCGCGCTTGCGGATGGCATATTCGGCCAGCCCGGTGAACTGTTCGGCGGCGCGCTGGGCCAGGGCTGCGGCGTCCGCGACGATCTCAATCTCCGGCATGGACGGTTCCTTCCCCTTCCGGGTCGGTCAGGTGCCAGCTGCGCCCGGGGGCCAGCAGTTTCTCGGCTTCTTCGGGGCCCCAGCTCCCGCGCGGGTAGGTGACCAGCGCGGGTGTGTTCTGCTGTTCCCAACCCTGGATGACCGGGTCGACCAGCTTCCAGCTTGATTCGATCGCGTCGGAGCGGTTGAACAGCGAGGCGTCGCCCTGCAGGGCCTCCAGCAGCAGGCGCTCATAGGCATCCGGCAACACCGTGCCGTTGAACGAATCGCGGTAGTGGAAGTTCATGTCCACAGCGCGCATCACATCGTCGGAATCGGGCACCTTGGCTTCGAAGCGCAGGTGGATGCCCTCGTCCGGCTGGATGACCAGCGAGAGGATGTTGGGGATGAAGCTGCCGTCATCGGGCATGTGGAACATCAGGTGCGGCGGGCGCTGGAAGACGATCGTGATCTCGGAGGCCTTGCGGGCCAGGGCCTTGCCGGAGCGCAGGTAGAAAGGGATGCCCTTCCAGCGCCAGTTATCGACGAACAGCTTGAGCGCGGCGTAGGTGGGAGTCTGCGATTCGGGTGCCACGCCTTCGGCCTTTTTGTAGTCGTTGTACTGCGCGCGGACGGTGTCGCTCAGCGCGATCGGGCGCACGCTTTCGAAGACCTTCGCTTTTTCGTTGCGCACGGCATCGGCATTGAACGAGGAGGGTGGTTCCATAGCCACCAGCGCCAGCAACTGGAAGATGTGGTTCTGGAACATGTCGCGCACCACCCCGGCTTCATCGTAATAGCCGGCGCGGTGGCCCACGTCGACGGTCTCGGTGACCGAGATCTGCACGTTGTCCACGTAGCGGCGGTTCCAGACCGGCTCGAAGATGGTGTTGGCGAAGCGGAAGAACAGGATGTTCTGGGCGGTCTCCTTGCCCAGATAGTGGTCGATGCGATAGACCTGTTTTTCGTCGAAGACGGCATGCACGGCCTGGTTGAGTTCCTCGGCGGACTTCAGGTCGCGCCCGAAGGGTTTTTCGATGATGATGCGCCGCCAGGTGCCGGAGCCCGGGTCATCCTTGGACATGCCTGCCCCGCCCAGCTCGGAGACGACGTGCGCGTAAAACTCGGGCGAAGTGGCCAGGTAGTACAGGCGGTTGGCCGGGCCATTTTCCAGGCTCTTGAGGTGTTCGCTGAGCTTGGGGAAGTCGCGGTCGTTGTCCAGGTTGCCCTGGAAGTAGTGGATGCGCTCGGCGAACTTTTTCCAGACGGAGTCCTCGAAGGTATCGGCGCTGAACTCTTTGACGCCCTCCAGCAGATGATCGCGCAGGCTCTCGTCGGTGTAGGGGCGGCGCGCAAAACCGACGATGTTGGTGCAGTCGGAGAGGCGCCCTTTTTTGAAGTTGTTGTACAAAGCCGGGATAAGCTTGCGCCAGGTGAGATCACCCGAGGCGCCGAAAATAACAATAGTAGTTTCGCAAAGATCAGCCATATTTTTTTCCTGTTTTATAAAGAGCAAAGAGCTTTAACCACGAAGTACACCAAGTTCCATGAAGGAAAAGCTTAAGAACTTAAAGAAAGTTTTCGATCTTCCTTTGTGCTCTTGGTGTCCTTTGTGGTTAAAGTTTTTGAATTTATTTCAATTTCACCGCATGCCCGCCGAACTGGTTGCGCATGGCGGCCAGCAGCTTGGCGGCATAACTCTCGCCCTGACGACTGATAAAACGCTGCTGCAGCGAAAGTGTGATGATCGGTGCCGGCACGTCCAGGTCGACGGCCTCGAAGACCGTCCAGCGGCCTTCGCCGCTATCATTGACGTAGCCGGCGATGTCGCTCAGGTCCTGGTCCTTCTCGAGCGCCAGGGCGGTCAGGTCCAGCAGCCAGGAGCGCACCACGCTGCCGTAGCGCCAGATCTCGGCGATCTGGTGCAGGTCGAGATTGAAATCCTTTTTGGCATGCATGATATCGAAACCTTCGGCGAAGGCCTGCATCAGGCCGTATTCGATGCCGTTGTGCACCATCTTGGTGAAATGTCCCGCGCCGACGGGTCCCACCCGGCCCCAGCCTTTGTCCGCTGCGGGGGCCAGGGTCTCGAAGATCGGGCTCAACCCGGAGACTACTTCCGCATCACCGCCGAGCATCAGGCTGTAGCCTTCTGCCAGGCCCCACACCCCGCCGCTGGTGCCCGCATCGATATAATGGATGCCTTTGGGCTTGAGCGCTTCTGCGCGGCGCATGTCGTCCTTGTAGAAGGTATTGCCGCCGTCGATGATCACGTCACCGGGCGAGAGCAGGCCGGCCAGCTCGTTTACCACCGACTCGGTCGGCGCGCCGGCCGGGATCATGCACCACACCGCGCGCGGCGCGGGCAAGGCCTTGACCAGTTCCGCCAGCGAAGCGGCCGGGACCAGGGGCGGATGGCCATCCGCCCCTACGTCCGCGGCCAGCTTTTTGGCGGCATCCGGCGATTGGTCCAGCCCAACCACGCGATGCCCACCCTGGATCAGGCGGCGGGCCATGTTGGCGCCCATCTTCCCCAGACCGATCATTGCAATGTCCATTGTCTCCTCGTTTTCTCCGCGCGCAAATCGCACGAAAAATAATTGGCAGAATATTCCGCCAATTATATGCCCGTCTGTTGATATTGGAGGAATATCGTAGGGGCAGGTCTCGTAGGGGCAGGTCTCGTAGGGGCAGGTCTCAGACCTGCCCCTACATGCATAGACAAATCTCGTTTATAATAGCGTTTCGAAATATGCTGGCAAAATTTTATCCCACCCATTGACAAAATCGACCCGAATGTATAAACTTGCGCCCAATATGTACCCATCCAGTCCCTCTTCGGCCACTGCATTTTCTACTGTAGCTTCCCTCTAGCGGAAAAGCCGTTGGAGGGAGTTTTTTTGTAACCCGCCAGTGCAGGAAGAAACGAGGCACTTTATTTTATGGAAGCACGCAAACCCGCAACCCTTGTGCTAGAGGACGGCTCCGTCTACTCTGGACTGGCCTTCGGCGCGCAGACCGATACAGTCTTCGAACTGGTCTTCAATACCAGCATGACCGGCTACCAGGAAATCCTGACCGACCCGTCCTACCGCGGACAGGGCGTCCTGTTTACGGTTTCACACCTGGGCAATGTGGGTATCAACCCCGAAGACTATGAAGCCGCTGCGCCGCAAGTCTCGGCCATGCTCATCCGCGCGCTCAGCCCGCTGGTCTCGAACTGGCGCGCCAGCACGGACCTCTCCACCTGGCTGGCCGAACACGGCGTGCCGGGAATTACAGGCATCGATACGCGCGCCATCACGCGCAAACTGCGCGACGGCGGCACGATGAAGGCGGCTGTCTCCACCAAAGGGACCGATGCGGCCGTGTTGCTCGAGCTGGCGCGCGAGTGGCCCGGCCTGGACGGGCGCGATATGGTCAAGGAAGTTACCTGTGCCGAGCCGTATCACTGGGCCGGCGATGCGGCGGATCATTGGGTGATCCCCCTTGCATCCCCCCATGGCGCCTTGCGCCATGGGGGGACCGAGGGGGGCGGTGCGCCCCTACATGTGGTCCTGTACGATTTCGGCGCCAAGCGTAATATCGCCCGGCACCTGGCGGCGCGCGGCGCGAACGTGACCATCGTCCCGGCCGATACCAGCGCCGAGGAGACCCTGGCGCTCAAGCCGGACGGTGTGATGCTCTCCAACGGTCCCGGCGACCCGGAAGGCTTGCCATACGCGGCCGAAGCGGTACGCAAACTGATCGAGAGCGGCCTGCCGATTTTCGGCATCTGCCTGGGCCACCAGTTGATCGGCCTGGCGCTGGGCGGCAAGACGGCCCGCCTCAAGTTTGGGCACCACGGCGGCAACCATCCTGTGCAGAACCTGCAGACCAAGAAGGTCTACGTCACTTCACAGAACCACAACTTCATGGTGCTGCCCGAGTCGGTGGACCAGGACGAAGTCGAGATCACGCACCTATCGCTCAACGATGGCTCACTGGAAGGGATGCGCATGCGGAACCGCCAGGTCTATTCGGTGCAGTTCCACCCGGAGGCTTCCCCGGGACCGCAGGACGCGCATGAGATATTCATCCCGTTTTTTGAAGCGATGGAGAGAAGTAGAGAAACGAGTAAGAAGAAATAAAGAAACGAGTAAGAAGTAAAGAAACGAGTAAGAAGGAAGAAGAAATAAGGAAAACCGCCGCTCGTCACTCATTACTCGTTTCTCATTACTCATCACTTTTTACAAAAGGCATCGATGAACAATCCTACCTCTCTAACAATACTCATCCCCGGTTCCGGGCCCATCGTCATCGGGCAGGCGGCCGAGTTCGATTACTCCGGCACGCAGGCGGTCAAGGCCTTGCGCAAGCTCGGGCATCGCATTGTGCTGGTCAATAGCAACCCGGCCACCATCATGACCGACCCGGATATCGCCGACGCCACCTACGTCGAACCGCTCACGCTGGACGCGCTGGAAGCCATCATCGCCCAGGAAAGACCGGACGTGATGCTCCCGACCGTCGGCGGGCAGACCGGGCTCAACCTGGCGCTGCAGCTTTCGGAGAACGGCGTGCTCGAGAAATACGGCGTCAAACTGATCGGCGCTTCGCTGACCGCCATCAAGGCTGCCGAAGACCGCATGACCTTCCGCGAGACGATGCTGGCGCACAACCTGCCGCTGGCCGAAGGCGGCCCGGCCTACAACCTGGCGGACGCCGAAACGCTTGCTGAAAAGGCCGGCTACCCGCTGCTGGTGCGCGCCTCCTTTGCGATGGGCGGCTCGGGCGCCTCGTGGGTCTACAAAGCGGACGAGCTGCCCGAAGCGGTGCGCAAGGCCATCGCCGTCTCGCCCATCCACCAAGCCTGGATCGAAGAATCGGTTTTGGGCTGGAAGGAGTTCGAGCTGGAAGTCATGCGCGACGCCGCCGATAACTTCGTGGTGGTCTGCTCGATCGAGAACCTCGACCCGATGGGCGTGCACACCGGCGACAGCATCACCGTGGCCCCGGCCCTGACCCTGACCGACCGCGAGTACCAGATCATGCGCGACCTGGCCCGCCAGGTCATGTCTGCGGTGGGGGTCGAGACGGGCGGCGCCAATGTGCAGTTTGCGGTGAATCCAGATGACGGGCGCATCATCATCATCGAGATGAACCCGCGCGTCAGCCGCTCGTCGGCACTGGCTTCCAAGGCCACCGGCTTTCCGATTGCCAAGATCGCGGCGCTGGTGGCGGCCGGGTATACGCTCGACCAGATCACCAACGATATCACCGGCGTGACCAAGGCGGCCTTCGAGCCGTCCATCGACTACGTGGTCGTCAAGATCCCGCGCTGGGCGTTCGAGAAATTCTCCGGCGTGGACCCCACGCTCGGGCCGCAGATGAAGTCTGTCGGCGAGGTGCTGGCCATCGGGCGCACCTTCCCCGAGGCGCTGCACAAGGCCGTCCAGTCGCTCGAGATCGGCGTGGACGCGCTGGACGGCTCGGGGCCCAAACGCGCGCCCGTGGCCGAGCCGTCGCTCGATGATCTGCGCAAACCGCTCGCGGACCGGCTGTTCAAGGTCTACCGCGCCATCCAGGCCGGCATGACGCTGGAGAGCATTGCCGAGGCGACGGGTTATGACCTGTGGTTCCTGGCGCAGATGTTGGAGATCGAAGAAATAAGGAAGAAGGTAGAAGAAATAAGGGAAGTGCTGGGCGACCCTTCCAACTCGTTACTCGTTTCTCAGACCTTGCGCACCGCCAAACAATACGGTTTCTCCGACAGCCAGATCGGCCGGCTGACCGGGAAATCCATGCAAGAGATCCGCGCCCTGCGCAAGCAGCTGGGCATCCGCACGACTTTCCTGCGCGTGGATACCTGCGCCGCCGAGTTCGAGGCGCACACGCCCTACATGTACAGCTCATACGAGAGCGAGGACGAGGCGCGCGTCACCAACAAACAGAAGATCATGATCCTGGGCGGCGGGCCCAACCGCATCGGTCAGGGCATCGAGTTCGATTACTGCTGCTGCCAGGCGGCCTTTGCGCTCAAGGATCTGGGCTACGAGACCATTATGGTCAACTGCAATCCGGAGACCGTCTCGACCGATTATGACACCTCGGACCGGTTGTACTTCGAGCCGTTGACCCTCGAACATGTGCTCAACGTGGTGGATGCCGAGAGACCGCTGGGCGTGATCGTGCAGTTTGGCGGGCAGACGCCGCTCAACCTGGCCGAGAGCCTGCAGGCCGCCGGTGTGCCGATCATCGGCACGTCGCCCGAATCGATCGCGCTGGCCGAAGACCGCAAGCAGTTTGCCGCGCTGCTGCGCAAGCTGGATATCCCCCAGCCCGAGAACGGCATCGCGCGCTCGTATGACGAGGCGCGTGAGATCGCCGCGCAGATCAAATACCCGGTGCTGGTGCGCCCGTCGTTCGTGCTGGGCGGCCGCGCCATGGCCATCGTCGGCAGCGAGGCCGAACTGGTGGCGGTGGTGAATGACGCCATGGAAGCCGCGCCCGGCCAGCCGATGCTGATCGACCGCTTCCTGGACGACTCCTATGAAGTGGACGTCGACGCCCTGAGCGATGGCATGAGCGTGGTTGTCGGCGCGATCATGCAGCATATCGAGGAGGCCGGCATTCACTCGGGCGACTCGGCCTGTGTGTTGCCCCCTTATAAGATCAGCGAGTATCACCTGGGCGTCATGCGCGACTATACTGTGCAGCTCGGCCGGGCATTGCATGTTTACGGCCTGATGAACGTCCAGTTTGCCATCAAGGATGACATCGTCTACGTGCTGGAGGTCAACCCGCGCGCCTCGCGCACCGTGCCCTTCGCCAGCAAGGCCACGGGCCTGCCGATGGCGCGTATCGCGGCGCAGATCATGACCGGCAAAACCCTGCTGCAATTGGGTGTGACCTCCGAGCCGCGCCTGGATGGCTTCTTCGTCAAGGAAGCCGTCATGCCGTTCAACAAGCTGCCCGGCGCCGACCCGCGCCTGGGGCCTGAGATGCGCTCCACCGGCGAAGTGATGGGTCACGCGGCGCATTTCGGGCACGCCTTTGCCAAGAGCCAGCTGGCGGCGGGGCAGGGGCTGCCGCTCGAGGGTGCAGTGCTGGTCTCGGTCAACGACCACGACAAGGGTGCGGCGCTCAAGATCGCGCGCGACCTGGTGCAGCTGGGTTTCAAGATCTACGCCACGCCAGGCACGGCGCGTTTCTTCAACGAGGGACGCGTGGAAGCCGAGCCGGTTAACCAGATGCACGTCGGCCCGCCGCACACCATCGACCTGATCCGTTCCGGCGCGCTGAACCTGATCATCAACACCCCGCTCGGGGCGCAGTCGCATGCCGATGGCGACGAGATGCGCGCCGCCGCCACGCAGATGAACATCCTGCTGATCACCACGCTCTCGGCCGCCTCGGCCGCCGTGGCCGGCATCCGCGCCCTGCGCGAAAAAGACCTGAAGTACCGCAGCCTGCAGGCACACTACGCTGCACGGAAATAAAAATATAGAGAAAAGAGAATAGAGAAAAGAGAGAAGAGAATAGAACGTCGATTTAGGCGGATGCCCAAAGACGGAGATTCCTTAATTCTACTCTCTACTCTCTAATTCCTAATTCCTAATTCCCAATTCCCAATTCCCTTCTCTCTGGCATTCTGCGGCAAAAGTAAAATATAATAGTCTCATGGCCGAGACCACGCTCAAACGCACTGCCGAGTTCCTGCGCGTCGTAATCGACCTGTTATGGTCCAGGCCGGACGGTTTGCCGGCGGGGGAAATCCTGGCCAAAGTGCGCGCCGTCGTGCCCCTGATGGGCGACGAGATCGAATACCTGCCCTCCACGAATATCCCACGCTACGAACAGCTTACCCGCCAGGCGGTCAACCCGCTGGTGGAGGCCGGCTGGTTCATCAAGAACAAGGAACGCTGGTACCTGACCGACGACGGCAAGGCGGCCTGCAAGACCTTCCGCAACGCCGAGGAGTTCTACAAGGCCGCCCTGCAGGTCTATGACCACAAGCGCCAGTTGCGCGATGCGCTCTCGACGATCGTCGAGGAAGCCGAGGAGCGCGCCTGGGTGCAGGTCTGGCGCTACCTGCAGGAGATGAACCCGGTAGCCTTCAAGCACATGGTCGCGGACCTGCTGCAGGCGCTCGGCTACCACGTCGACTGGATCGCGCCGCCCGGCAAGAACCGCGGCCAGATCGATATGATCGCCTATTCAGGCTCTGTAGCCGGCTCCGGGCCGCGCATCAAGGTGCACGTGCGCCACACCGGCCAGCAGGCCACCGTGGAGGGCCTGAAGGCCTTCCTGGCCGTCCTGGCGGCCGACGACGCCGGCATCTTCGTCTCGTCCGGCGGCTTTACAGATTTGGTCAAGGAAGAGATCCGCGCGCAAGGCGCGCACGGCGCGCAGAAGGTGCGCCTGATCGCCGTCGCCGAGTTCTTTGACCTGTGGGTGGAAAACTACGAGAAGATTTCCGCGCAGGGGCAGCGCCGCTTCCCGCTCAAGGCCGTCTATTTCGTGGCGCCAGAGTAATATGTCATTGCGAGCCGCCGCTCTTGCTCTTCGGCGGCGCGGCAATCTCGTGCTTTACCAGCCAATTGTTTGCAGGTTAGACGAGATTGCTTCGTCGCCTGAAGAACGGCTCCTCGCAATGACATAATAAGTGAGAACCCATGCATCGCATCCAGTTTTTGCTCATCGGCCTGTTGCTGGCCGGCTGCAGCGCCACCACCATCTTCGACGCGCCCACGCCGGCGCCAGCTCGACCCGGCGCCACGCCTGCGGCCGCCACTTTGGCACCGCGGGCGCCCAATACCCCGGCTGCTGCCACCCCCGCCACGCCCAGCCGGACGCCCAGCGCGACAGTATCCAGAACGCCTTTCCCGACCATCACGCCTCTGAGCCTGACACCCACAGTTACGATCACCCCCACCAACCTGGTGGGTCTGTGGCGCGTGCGGCATGACTTCGAGTTCGAAGACCTGGGCGATAAATCGCGCTTTGGGGAGCGGCACTGGGGCGGCATGCAGGCCGTGCCCGAGACGGTGCGCATCAACGGCGGGCGCGGCACGGTGAAGCTCTCACCGGCCTGGGTGGAATACCTGGACAAGATCAACTCGCCGGATGCCGAGCGCTTCCTGCGCAGGCTGCAGAACGGCTGGATGAACCATGGCCCCTTCCCCAAAATGGAGCAGCTTACCTTTGGCGGAAACTTCGTCTATGTCTACCGCGTAAAGGGCGATAAGGCCTTCATCCGGACGTTCAACAACGGCGATACCCCGCTCGGAGATGGGCCCGACAAAACCAATATGTACAACATGACCCATAATCCGCTCATCCATCTTTTCAGCACGGTCTACCGGGACGGCAAGTGGGAGATGTCGGCGCCGGTCGGTCTGGTCTTCACCCTGGTGATCGCCAACCCGGATGACGGCCCGCTGTGGATCGATATCCACGACCTGATCCGCACCGAGAACGACGGCACACCCATACCTTCCCCGACTCCGAAGTAATTGAGCCGCCATGCGCCGCACTCACTTTTTTGCTGATCGACCTGTTGCCGGTCGGTTGTAATGCCCGCTGGCTGTGGATCGAACTCCATGACCTGATCCGCAGGGAGAACGACGGCACACCTTTGCCGCCGGGGACGTGATCAAGGAAGCGGATATCGAGGAGATCGTGCGCGATTTGATATGAGGGCAAGACTTCGGTGGGGAGGAAGAGTTGAGCAGAAATTATTGTTGGGAATAAAAAATCGCCATCAGAGATGGCGACTTTTTATTCCCATGGAGTTGGCAAGAGGACCTTTTTGCCATCTCAAACTACGCCCAGAGTTTTTTGGATATAGAGCTTAGGCTTATTGCTCTTGAAAAACACACCGTGCAAATACTTTTCCTTTATTCCCAAAGATGTCCTTTCCTCTATAACAGCCTGCTTTAGTAATTCCATCGCAGGATCGTACAATCCGATAAGTTGAGCGTAGGATTGTTGATCCTTATTAATCCCTTTTCGATCCGCTAATTCTGAAATCACATATAGCAAATAATGGGATGAGAACAAAATCAAAGCTTCATCTTCGTACAGTTGAGGATCATTCATGATAATGTTCTTTCTATTAGGGTCATATGCTAGTTTGGGAAAGCCAAAGCTTTGATCTGTAGGAAATCTGGCTTTCCTAACAAGCGGTTGATGTAGACGGACAAGGTATGTGCGGTCAGCTTGCCGATCAAGCGAGTGCACAAG
>Ga0209131_1000048_pt1 | contig 107230 bp, 112 predicted proteins | sample GraSoi_2013_40cm_FD_185826 | JGI IMG/M metagenome (GOLD analysis project Ga0209131, IMG submission 185826) | Grasslands soil microbial communities from the Angelo Coastal Reserve, California, USA - Sample 9_17_2013_40cm (SPAdes) (version 2) | ecosystem: Environmental > Terrestrial > Soil >... | reverse complement strand
GATGCGCTTGACCGTGGCCTGCGAAATCTTCAGGGCTTTCGCCAGGTCCGCGTAGGTCATGCCGCGTGCCTTGAGGTGCATCTTGAGGCCGTCGAACACAAAGGCGGAGGACACGGTGCTCACCCCCAAAATCCAAAAAGGTATCTCTGGATGATACTAAGAAGGCGTATCGATGCAACCGCGTATCGGGAGATTGAACTTCAACGCCCGGCCCGGATACTTCGCCGCCGTGGCCGCCTTGGCCACATTCGAGAAGGGGCCCCATGAAACGCAAGCTGCTGGTGGGACACCGGAGCCTGCGTGTTCTCGAACGGCGCCAAGCACCAGCTGCACTTCGGCGCCTGAATGAACGGAGGGCCGGGAAATTGTCCCGGCCCTTTTTTATTTAGCGAGTCGGAAGGAAGCGTCCATGCTTTGGTACATCTTCGCGATCGCCCTGTTGTGTTTCGTCCTGGAAAAGTTGTCCCCGGGCTGGGAATTGCCGGCGGTGAAGACCTGGCCGGCAAGAGCGCTATCGGCGATTTTCGTCCAGCTGGGAATTGTGCTGCTCGCCGGAGTCACCTGGGAAGCCTGGCTGTCCTCGTGGTCCCTGTTCGATCTCTCGGCGCATCTTTCTCCGGTCGAGGGCGGGCTCGCCGCTTATTTCATCGCCACCTTTGTCTTCTACTGGTGGCACCGCATCCGCCACGAGAGCCGCTTCCTCTGGCGCGTATTCCATCAGATTCACCACAGCCCGCAGCGCATCGAGGTGATCACCGCCTTCTACAAGCATCCAGCCGAGATGGTGGCCAATTCCGTCATCGGCGCCTTGCTGGTCTACGCGCTGCTCGGCCTTTCCGTGGAAGCCGGGGCGGTCTATACGGCTTGCACTGCTCTTGCCGAGCTCCTCTATCACACGAATGTCCGCACCGCGCAGTGGATCGGGTATTTCTTTAAACGCCCGGAGATGCACCGGATCCATCAGCAATACCGGCGGCACAAGAATAATTACGGGGACATCGTCTGCTGGGACATCCTTTTCGGCACGTACGAGAATCCCGAGGAAGTCGATTGCAAATGCGGCTTCGACGATCCGCGGGAACAGCGTCTCCGGGACATGCTTCTCTGCAAGGATGTGAATGCCCCACCGACCTAAGGGCTCACGCCCTGCACCGCTAGACCCGAGGGCCGCGGCCCATGTGCATCACCCCAGCTGAGCATGACGACCTCCATAGGTTAAGTAGTGTCATGTCCAGCAGCCTGCATGCCCGTCAGGCTGGTCAAAGTGGCTCATGCTTGCGCCGGAATGAGGCTTTCTTGCTGTACGCGAGTCGGGAATATTCCTAGGCTGAGCGGACGTGTTCGCGGTGCGAGACGTCACGCACCATTGCACGGTTATTGCGTCGAAGCTGCATGGTGGCGCCCGTATCCGGGAAAGGACGGCTCATGACACGCGCAATCGGTGCATTCGTAGGGGTTTTCGCGGTTTTCCTGCTCGCCGGCGGTGCGCCGTCGGCGCGAGCGCAGGATCTGTCGCAGCCGATGGTGCTGGTGGCGACGCCGAACTTGCACGGACCTTACATGCAGACAGCGGTTCTGGTCGTGCCGCTGGGCGACAAGCACATCGGCTTCATCCTCAACCGCGCCACCGACGCGACGATGGCGAAAGCGTTCCCCGAGCACGCGCCCTCCGCCAAGGTGGTGGACCCGATCTACTTCGGCGGCCCCGAAGCCTCCGAGGCGCTGTTCGCGTTGCTGCGCCGGGATCCCGGCGGGCCGTCGATCCGCCTGTTCGGCGATCTGTTCATGACCGCCAACAGCCGCAGCATCGACAGCATCATCGAGCAGACGCCGAACGACGCGCGCTACTTCGCCGGCTTCGTCGGCTGGATGCCGGAGGAGCTCGCCGCCGAGATCGAGAAGGGCTTCTGGTACATCGCCGAGCCCGATCCGGCGCTGGTGTTCGAGAAGCACACCGAGACGATGTGGCAGGACCTGATGAAGCGCCTGGGAAAGCGGCCGCTGCCGGCGGGCCCGCAAGGTCCCGGCGAGGGAGAGCTCGAGACGCAGCTGCAGGTGCCCGCCCGCGGCGGTTGAGAGCAGGCGCCCGCCCGCGGCGGCTGAGAGCGATAGAATTCCCCGGATGGTCACCGGGGAGACCGCCGCAGGCAAAGCCGCAGGGCCCATCGGCGAGCAGGACATCCTCGGCCTCACGCCGAAGGGAAGCGGCGAGTTGCGCGAGGCGCGCACGTCGCTGCCGGCGCAGGAGCTCGAAGTCCTGATCCTCATCGACGGGCATTCGACCGTCGCCCAGATCATCTGCTCGGCGCGCGGCACGGCGCGCGACTCGGTCCTCGAGACGATCGGCAAGCTGCGCGACGCCGGGCTGGTCCGGGTCGCGAGCGAGAGTCCCTATGGCGCCATCGACGCCGGCGACTTCTTCAGCGCCAAGACGTCGCACGCCGCCACGCCGGGGGACGACGCGGAGGCCGCGGCCGGCGTGTCGTCGCTGCAGCACAAGGGCTATTACGTGCGCATCGCGCGCCGCGCGGGCGATGCGCCTTCGCGCGAGGAAGGCCGCAAGCTCTCGGTGCTGGTGATCGAGGACGAGCCGCACCTCGCGAAGCTGCTCGGCACCTATCTCAGGCTCGAGGACTTCGCGCCGCGCGCCGCCGGCAATCGCGAGACCATCCTGGCGGAGCTGCGCAAGCCCGAGCCGCTCGACCTCGTGCTCCTCGATGTGGTGCTGCCCGACGCCGACGGCTTCGACGTGCTCGCGAGCATGCGCGGGCATCCGCGATTCAAGTCCGTGCCGGTGATCATGCTCACTGCCAAGGCGACCCGCGAAGCGGTGCTCATGGGCCTGCGCCGTGGCGCCGACGGCTACATCACCAAGCCGTTCGAGGTGGAGGTGCTGATGCGCGCGGTGAAGACCGTGCTCGGCCTCGAAGGCCCGGAGCCGGACATCGAGCTCGGAAAGCCCGATGCCTAGAGGTGGACCGGCAGGCGGACCGGCAGGCGGACCGGCGGACGAGGCGCTGCGCCGCGAGCTGGAAGCGACCGTGTCCGAGTATCGCGCGAGCCTCGGGCCGCGCATCGCGGCGCTCGAGGCGCTGCGCGGCGCGCTCGCCGGCGCCAGGGCGTCCTCTTCCGCGGGGGCCGAGATGCGGGCCGAGATGCACCGGGAGCTGCATTCGATCGCCGGCTCCGGCCGCACCTTCGGGCTCGCGGGCGTGAGCGAGGCTGCGCATGCCGCCGAGGTTTTCGTCGAGCGCCACTGCGCGGCGGGAAGCGCGCCGGACGCGGTCGCGTGGGAGCAGCTGAAAGCGCTTCTGCAGGACCTCGCCGCCGTTTCCGGAGCGGCCGTTCGGTAGCGCCGCCAGGCGAGCGGCACGCCGCTTGCTCTATTTCGTGGGCAATCCCCCCAATTTCGACCTTTCACGGAGGAGCCCCAATGGAACAGCAGCCCCAAACCGACAGGACTTTGAACAAAATGCGCGACATTCCCGCCCGCGCGGAGGACGTCGCTTACGACGCGCGTGCCAAGCTGAACGAGACAGTGGAGCAGATTTCCGGCAAGGCCCGCGAATACGTGCGCTACGCCGACCGGCGGGTGCAGCAGAATCCCTGGACCTCGGTGGGCATCGGCTTCGGCGTCGGCGTGCTCTTCGGCGCGCTGATCACGATGGCCATCAACTCGCAGCGCAGCTTCATCAACCGGATGCTGCCGTAGAGGAAGGACGCAGCGGCTTCTTCGCCGCGAGGAAGAACACCGAGCCCAGGCCCGCAAGCAGGGCCAGCACGGTGAAGCCGGTGCGGTAGTTGCCGGTCAGGTCGGCGAGGACGCCCGCGATCATCGGGCCGCCGACCTGCCCCACCATGATGATCAGGAAAGACAGCCCGAGGATCATGCCGATCGCGCTGCGGCCGAAGTAATCGGCGCGCAGCGCCTGCATGAACGGGCCGCGCAGGCCCCAGGCGACGCCGTGCAGCACGGCGAAGCCGACCACCATCGCGAGGCTGAAGGCGTACGTGAGCAGCAGCAGGCCGCTCATGTGCATCAGCATGCACGCCGCGGAGATCAGCCGCTTGTCGTAGCGATCGCCGATCACCCAGCCGATCAGCACCCCGCCGAGCTGGGAAACGGTCACGAGCGTGATGACGAGCGCCGCCTGCGCGACCGTGTAGCCCAGTCCCTCTTTCAGGTGCGCGATGGCGTGCACCACCACCGCCTGCACCACGAACAGCGCGAAGCCGTGGCCGAGCGAGAGCAGCCAGAACGCCGGCGTGCGCACCGCCTCGCGCGCGGTGAAGTCGCGGGTCGACGTTCTTTCAACCTTCTGTGCCATGGAAAGTTGCGAGGGACGCTCCTCGACGGCCCCGTCGACGGTTTCGCCCCGGTCCGACGGCCGGTTGTAGATCATCGAGGCGAGCAGCGAGCCGGCCACGACGACGATGACGCCGGAGGTGAACGCGGTGACGCGCCAGCCCCAGACCTCCATCGACCAGGCGACCAGCGGCACCACGATGCCGCCGAAGGCGAGGCCGATCGACATCGAGGAGATGGCGCGCGCGCGCCAGCGCTCGAACCAGTGGATGATCGCGACGTTGAGCGGAAAGAAGCCGCAGAAGCCCACGCCGAGCGCGATGACGATGAACGCGCCGTAGAAGGTCGGCAGCGTCTCGACCTGGCTGAAGAGCATCAGGCCGACGCCGAACATCACCACGCCGATGCGCACGAAGCGGCGCGGGCCGAAGCGATCGAGCATCCAGCCCAGGACCGGGCCGAGGATCGCGACCTCCATCTGGTGCAGCGCCGCCGCGCCCGAGAGCGCGGTCTTGCTCCAGCCTTTCTCCTCGGAGAGCACCGCGACGTAGGCGCCGAAGGCCTGCATCATCAGCCCGGCCTGCAGGAACTGCATCCCGGTCGCCGCCGCGACCATCTTCCAGCCGTAGAAAATCTTCTTCATTCGTCCTGAAGTGTTATTCGTCGTTGCGCGGCAGGGTACAGCAACGCAAGCCGGTAGAATCGCAGGTCAACTCTTCGGAACACCTCTTCGGAAAGACTCCATGCCCCTCACCATGTACCAGGCGAGCGCGCCGCGCTTCGCCAACACGCTGCGAAACCTCTCCGCGATCCTCGACAAGGCCCAGGCGCACGCCGAGGCGAAGAAGCTCGACCCCGCCGCGCTGACGCAGGCGCGGCTCTTTCCCGACATGTTTCCGCTCGTGCGCCAGGTGCAGATCGCCTGCGACACCGCGAAAGGCGCGGTGGCGCGCCTCGCCGGCCTCGAGGTCCCGAAGCACGAGGACACCGAGCAGACCTTCGCCGAGCTCAAGGCGCGCATCGCGAAGACGCTGGACTTCGTCGAGTCGGCGAAGCCCGCGCAGCTCGACGGCGCGGAGGAAAAGGAGATCACGCTGAAGATGCGCTCGGGAGACGTGAAGTACAAAGGCCTGCAATACCTGCTCGGCCACGCGTATCCCAACTTCTACTTCCATGTGACTACGGCGTACAACATCCTGCGCCACAACGGCATCGAGCTCGGAAAAAAAGATTACATCGGCGCCCCCTGAAAGGGCTTGAAAAACAAGCGCGTCGGGGCGCGGGCGCGGAACTTGCGAGGTTCCGGCGCATGAAGACCGACCAGCTCGGAAGCATCTCGGCGTACCTGTCGTCCCTCGACGAGGACCTGGCGGCGCGGGTCGATGATCTCTTCGGGCGCTATCCGTCCCTGCATGGGTTCTCGGTGCAGGGAACGGACGTCCTGCCCGAAGGCCTGCGCGAGAACATGAAGCCGAATACCCTGGTGGTCGCCGAGGTCGGCGTCGATCCGCTCTGCGGCTCGGAGTATTCGGATCGCGTCAGCGACGAGATCGCGGTCGCGCTGCTCGATTTCGTCAAGGACCGGCCGGAAGCCGCCGAGCTGCTGCGCGACCGGACCTTCGCCCGCACCCTGCATTGAATCAGGGACAGACCACGTTTTTCGAAGCTTCGCGAAGATAAAACGTGGTCTGTCCCTGATTTACTTGTAATTCGAAAATCCTTCTTTTCGCAGCTTGCAGGCGGGACACTCGCCGCAGCCGTAGCCCCAGGCATGCTTCTTCGCGCGTTCGCCCAGGTAGCAGGTGTGCGTCTCGTCGACGATGAGATCCACGAGCGCCTCGCCGCCGAGCTCCTTCGCCATGCGCCAGGTCTGGGCCTTCGTGAGCCACATGAGCGGCGTCTCGAGCGTGAAGCGCGTGTCCATGCCCAGGCCGAGCGCGACCTGCAGCGCCTTGACGGTGTCGTCGCGGCAATCCGGATAGCCGGAGAAGTCGGTCTCGCACATTCCCCCGACCAGGCTGCGGATGCCGCGCCGGTAGGCGAGCGCGCCGGCGAGCGTGAAGAAGAGGAGATTGCGCCCGGGCACGAACGTGTTCGGCAGGCCCGACGCCTCCATCCTGATCTCGATGTCGTGCGTCATCGCCGTGGCGCCGAGCGCATTCAGCACATCCACTTTGAGCACGTGGTCCTCGCCGAGGCGCGAGGCCCAGCGCGGAAATTTTTCCTTCAGCTTCTCGAGGATCCGCGGCCGGCAATCCAGCTCGACGCGGTGGCGCTGGCCGTAGTCGAAGCCGATGGTCTCCACGCGCTCGTAGCGCTCGAGCGCCCAGGCGAGGCAGGTGGTCGAGTCCTGACCGCCGGAGAATAAAACTAAAGACCGCAACGGCAGAACTAACGCTTGCAATGGAAATCGGTGTCAGACACCGATTTTTACTTCTTCGCGCTGCTCGCGGCGAACACGCTGCTCAGGTCGACCTCGTCGAGCTTCACCGCCGCCTTGTTGGCGATCTCGATCGCCGCCTTGGCGCGGTCGGTCTCCCTGGTCGCGGCCTCGAAGGCCTCGGCCATCTTGAAGCACATCGCCGCGAGCGTCTTGGGATCGGGCCGTTTCTGGTCGGGCGCGACCGGGGAGCCGTAGACCCGGGCGGCGAGGTTGACGAAGATCCGCTCGGCGAGATCGATGAACGGATCCTTCGCGGCGGCGGCGGCGGGTTTTTTCTCGGCGGGAGCGTTCATGGCGGGCAGTCCAGGCGGAATTACACGGAGAAGTTCACTTTAACGGCTGGCACGGAGAAGTTTACTTCAACCGCGAGGTCAGGAACCGCAGCCTGCCGGCGAGCGAGCTGAGCGTCGATTCGGCGAAGCCGGGGCTGGTTTTCACCAGCGCGAGGAAGGCGTCGCGGCTGATGGGCAGCAGGGCGCAATCGGTCTCGGCGCTCGCCGAGGCGAGCCGCGTCGACTGCTCGACCAGCGCGGCCTCGCCGAATACGCCGCCGGGCCCGAGGCGCTCGACGATCTGCTCGCCGATCGCCACCGCGACGCGGCCCTCGGTCACCACGTACATGCGCAGCCCGGGCTGGCCGGCGAGCATGATCGGCCGGCCGCGATCGAAGTAGACCGGCGGATCGTCGGAGACGCCGCTCACCAGCTTGGCGAGGTGCTTCGGGTCGAACGCCGCGCCCTCGTTCGCCGCGCCGTCCGGCGAGAGCGCGCCGGAGGCTTCGAGCGCCTGGATCGTCTCGCGCAGGCGCCGGATCATCACGCTCATCAGCATCAGCGCGAAGCCGGGGGTCCTGCGCAGCGCCGCCTCGAGCTCCTTGCCGTCGAGCGCGATCACCTTGCACTCGGTGGCGGCGACCGCGGTCGCGCTGCGCGGCGTCTGCGCGATCGCCGCGAGCTCGCCGAAGATCTCGCCCGGCTTCACCGCGCCGATCGTCTTCTTCCCCGCGACCAGGTCGACCTTGCCGGCGAGCAGCAGATACATGTTGCTGCGCTTGAAGAGGCGCTTCTTCTCCTGCTCGGCGAAGATGGTCGTGCCCTGGGCGATCTTCTCCGGCTTGCCGGCGGCCTTGAAGAATTCGAGCGCGACCCGGGGATCGTAGGCCGCTTCCCCGGCGCCGCGTGCGGTGGTATTCATGCGCAGCTCACCCGTGTGTCCGATGCGCGCCCGCTAGTCCTTGAACGGTGCGCCGAGCTGCGTGCACTGCCGGCGAGCGTACAGCGGACCCGAAGGGCCGAAATTGTCCGGCGGATTGTTCACCGCGACGATCTTCTCGTTGCGGATGAACACCGTCATCGGGTAGGCATCGGCCCAGGCGCCGTTCGACTTCCTGTCGCGCACCACCACGCACACCGCCCAGCCGTGCACCTGGGGGTCGAGGCCGACCTGCTTCTGGAACATCTGCTTCGGCTCGGTGGGGAACTCCACGATCGCTTCAGTCGGATCCTTCAGCCGCAGCTTGAGATAGCTCTTGATCTCGTCCTTCCAGTAGGCCGGGGCCGGGCCGTAGTTCACGGACTCCATCTCCTCCTTCGTGACCTTGGGCGTCTCGCAGCCAGCCAGGAAAAACAAAACGAACAGGCAGGTGATTGATTTGAGCATCATGGTTTCCTTACTTTAAAAGGCCCGCGGCCTTCGCGTCGTCAATATAAGCCTTCGCCTTCTCGGCGAGGAAGGCCGGCATCTTCTCCAGCGTGACGTCGATCACGTCGTAGCCGCCGTCGGCGAGCTCCAGTCGAGGATTGTAGCGGCGCCGCGGTAGAAAAGCGCGATCGCCGCGATCTGGACGATATGGTAGAGGTCGTTGTGATTGAAATGCTCGTGCAGGTCGAGCCCGCTCGATTGCGCGAGCGCCGCCGCGGCCGAGGCCGCCACGCCGGCGAGGATCCAATGCGAGCCCGGGACGCGATGCCTCACCGCATGCAGGGCGAGGACCACCGCCATGGTCGAAGCCGTGTCCACGATCGCCCAGACGAACTGATCATGGCGCAGCATCCAGCCCTCGTAAGCAACGAGCTTCGCAATCGCAAAAACAAAAATTCCCTTCCTGAGCGGGCCCGCGGTGGTCGCCGTCGCCGATCCGGCCAGCATGCAGAAGCTCGCGAGGCCGATCAGCAGGACGGTGAACTTCCAGAGCCAGGAGGCGGCGAAGTTCGGGATCGATTGCTGGAAGCCGTGGTACGTGCCGCCGAGGAGCGCGCTGAAGCCCAGGGCGAGGCAGGCGGCGCCCCAGAACGCGCGCGAGCGCTGGTGCTCGCTCTTCATGTAGAGGCGCGCGCCCGCCCAGAGGCATACCGCCGCGAGGGCGTAGTCGGTGGCGAGGGTGACGGGCTCGGTGATCATCGTTGCACAAGATATACCAGTTCGCCTCTCGCCAGAGGAGGATGCTTTTTGTCCGAATCCTTTAGTTGTTTTTTCAGTTGTTCATGGTCCGCCACAGTCAGCAGCTGATACCCGAGCTTCGAAAGAAACGCCGCGGCAGCCTCTCTCGGCAGCGCCGACTTGAACGGCTCGCGCCAGAGCGCGAGCAGCCCCGTGACGAGCGGCGTCGCGTTGTGGAAGCGCGAACGGCCGTCCGGCGCCGGCTCCATCTGGGTGAACACGACGCGCCCCCCTGCGGGCTGCAGGCGCCCGAGCGCCTCGAACAGTTCGGCGATCTGGGCGCCGGTGAGATACATCAGCAGCCCTTCGACTACGAACAGGGATGGTTTTTGCTTTTCACGAGTATTTTTCAATACCGATTCGATGCTCGTGCTTGCGAGATCGGCGGCCACGAAAAACACGTTATCCGGAAAATCCAAAGCAGCGAGCTTCACGCGCTGCGTCGCGGGATGGTCGACCTCGATGAATTTCACCCGCGGAAATTCCGGCGCGAGCCGCGCGGCCAGGGTGTCGAAGCCGGCGCCTACGATTACAACCTGGCCTGTCCCTTCGGCCAGCGCCGCGCGCGCCGCCTGCTCGATCCAGCGCTTGCGCAGCATGAAGTGCGCGAGGAGTCCCGGGATGGTGGCGCGCTCGGCGAGCCGCGCCGCCCAGCGCAGCCCGGGCCGCGAGGCGAGCCCGGCGAGCGCGAGGCGCCGCGGCGAGGCCGCCTCGAGGCAGCGCGCGCAGAGCTCGGCGGCGCCGGCGGGGACGAGCTGCGCGAGACGCGGGTCGCGCGCGAGGAACACGGTTGCCGCCGCGATCAGGAGCGCGGTCGAGCTCGGCCGGTCGGCGCGCACTGCCCGGCCTACTGCCGGAAGAACATGTTCTTGTAGTGCCGGTACCAGTCGCTCTGGAAGAGCTCGGCCGCGTCGTACTTGCGCTTGAGCTTCAGGAACTCCGCCATCTGCGGATACGCGAAGTCGACCTGCCGGCGCAGCGCGTGCTTGTGGTAGGTCGGATACCAGCCGCCGCCGAAGCGCAGGCCGATGTCGATGAGACGCCTGAAGATGTCGCCGGCCTTGATCAGGCCGCGCGTCGAGTGCTCGACGTGCACGTTGAAGATCACGCAGGCGTAGGGCTTGCGCGCCCACGGCAGGAAGCTTTCCTTGTCCTGCTCGATCAGGCGCACCGTGCCGTAGATGATCTCGACCTGGTCGCGCAGCGCGTACGTGCGCACCTCGGCCATGAAGCGCTCCAGCGCGTCGCGCTCGCAGTAGATCTCGGTGATGACCTCGGTGCCCTTGGGCGCCTGCAGGCGCCGGTCGATGTCGCGGTGGTAGTTGTCCGGATAGATGGCCATCTGCTGCTCGTCGGACCAGTAGATCTGGCCGCCGGTGGCCTGGTAGTAGCTCGAATAGCGCCGGAACGCCGCGTTCTTGTCGGAATGCGCGAGCAGCAGGAGCTCGACCCAGTCGGCCTCGGAGAGCTCGCGCCGGGTCGCCGGCATCGGCGCGTCGTCGGGCGCCGGCCGGTAGCAGGAGAAGACGCCGCGGCGCAGGAAGTCCTCGGACTTGCTGTCGATCGCATACTGGAAGTCGCCGTAGAGGTAGCCCTCGGTGATGCGATCGGCGAACGCGCCGGCGAGCCCGTTGACCTCGCGCACCACGACCACGCGCTCGAGCTTGCGGCGCTGCACCAGGCGCAGCGTGACCGAATAGATGAAGCCGAACAGGCCGTAGCCGCCGATGGCGAGGCGAAACAGCTCCGGGTTCTCGCTGCGGCTGCAGTAGTGCATGTCGCCTTTCGCGTCGATCAGCCGGAACGATTCGACGTCGCCGATGAACGGCGGCAGCGTCAGGCCGCGGCCATGGATGTTGGAAGACAGGCAGCCGCCCATCGTCAGCCGGTCGGCGCCGGTCTGCTTCTGCTTGAAGGTCCACTGCTTCGGGCGCCCGGCCTGCTCGGAGACGAGGTATTCGTAGAGGCGCGGCCACTGCACGCCCGATTCGAGCTCGATCAGCCCGCGCTCGGCGTCGAACGACAGCACCTTGTTCAGCTTGCGGATGTCGATGAGCACGCCGTCGGTGCAGAACTGCTGGCCGCCCATGGCGTGGCGGCCGCCGGCGATGCAGATCGGCTTTTCTTCCTTGCGCGCCAGGGTGAAGGCGCTGCGCACGGCGTCGATCGAGTCCGGTTCCAGCACGCGGAACACGCGCGTGGTGTTGAGCTGCGAATGAATGTCGTTGACGAGCACGCCCTCGGGCTTGGGCTTCGGCGGCTTGGGCTTCGCCTGGGACAAGGCGGCGTCCGGCCAGGCCGCGGCGAGCCCGGCGATGCCCAGAAAATTGCGGCGGCTGGTCATGGCGGCTTCGATTCTCGCACGCGATTCTGGCGTACGATAGCCGCCTGCTGGAATTGCGATGACCAGGGGAGGAGAAACCGTGACATTGCGCAACCGGACCGCCGCCGTGCTGGCGGTCGTCGTGTTTTCTTTCACGAACAGTTCGTTCGCCCAGGCGCCTGCCGCCGCGCCGGCGCCGCCGCCGCCGATCCCCGCCGACGTCAGTCCGCTCTATGTCGTCACCTATGTGGAAGTGAAACAGGCGTCCAGGGACGAGGCGGCCGCGCTGCTGAAGGCCTACCGCGACGCGAGCCGCGCGGCGCCCGGAAACATGCGCTCGCTCGTGGTGCGCAGCGCGCACCGGCCGGGCCAGTTCGTGATTGCCGCCGCGTGGAAGGACAAGGCGGCGTGGGACGCCCACATGGCGGCCGCGGGCACCGCGGCGTTCCGCGACAAGATTGCCGCGCTGCGCGGCGCGCCGACCGACGATCGCTTCCACAACGCGCTCTCGGTCGGTCCCATGGACGCCCCGCAGGCGGCCGGCGCCGTCTATGCGGTCACGCACGTCGATGTCATTCCGCCGCGCCGGGAAGACGCGGTGGCGGCGCTGAAGCTCCTCGGCGAGGCGAACCGCGCCGGCGCGGGCAACCTGCGCTACGAGATCGTGCAGCAGACCAACCGCCCGAACCATTTCACCGTGCTCGAGATCTGGCGCTCGCGCGAGGCCTTCGACGCGAACGCCGCGGCGCCCGCGCAGCGCGAGTTCCGCGACAAGCTCGGCCAGATGACCGGCGCCCTCTACGACGAGCGGTTGTATGAGGTTCTCAATTAACTGATTTTTCCCCCGGAAAGAAAAATCATGTTTCCAACAGTACGTGCAACGGCTGCGGTCCTTTTCCTGCTTCCTCTTGCCGCATTCGCACAGTGGAACGTCCCGCCGGAGAGCCAGCGCTGTCCCTCCAGGTGGGGCGCCGGCGACGAGCGCGGCTCGGGCAACCACATGAAGAACCCCGAGGTGGTGCTGCGCGGCGCGCGGCTCATCAAGACGGGCGAGGTGATCGAGCTCTCCCACGTGCTCGGGCCCGGCATGGCGATCTCCGCCACGCGCACCTACTACCTGCAGCCCAAGCGCACCCTCATGAACGCCGGGCGCAACACGCGCGGCAGCAACGAGGAGGTGATCACCTCCGAGATCGGCCAGGTCGGCACGCAGTTCGACGGCTTCGCGCACCAGTCCCACGGCGATTCGCACTACAACTGCTTCAAGACGAGCGAGATCGCCACGCGCAACGGCTTCAACAAGCTCGGCGTGCAGAACGCGCCCGCCTTCTTCGCGCGCGGCGTGCTGCTCGACGTCGCCGCGCTGAAAGGCGTCGAGATGCTCGGCGACACCTACGAGATCACGCCCGCCGACCTGCAGCAGGCGCTCGCGCGCCAGGGCAACATGAAGCTGCTGCCGGGCGACGCGATCATCATCAACACCGGCTGGGGCAAGCTCTACGGCAAGGACAACGCGCGCTTCATGAAGACCACGCCCGGCGTCGGCGTCGCCGCCGCCGAGTGGCTGGCGAAGCAGGATCCGCTGCTGGTGGGCTCGGACAACTGGCCGGTCGAGGTCTCGCCCAATCCCGACAAGGACCTCAGCCTGCCGGGCCACCAGATCTTCCTCGTGGTGAACGGCATCCACATCCTGGAGAACCTGAAGCTGGACGAGCTCGCGGCGAAGAAGGTCTACGAGTTCGCTTTCACGATGCAGCCGCTCAAGCTCTACGGCGCGACCGGCTCGACGGTGGCGCCTGCCGCGATCCGTTAAGGGAAGCACGACAAGACAAGGAGGAGAGGATGAAAGACGAAGGACTCGACCGGCGCGATTTTCTCAAGGGCGCCGCGGCGCTGGGCACGACCATCGCCGCGAGCACGGTTGCCGCCCAGCAATCGAACCCTGAAAAGAAGGAAAAGGAAACCGCGCCCAACGGCGAGAAGATCATCGGCCGGCCGGGCTCGGACTTCATGGTCGACGTCATCAAGTCGCTCGGCATCGACTACATCGCCTCCAACCCGGCCTCGAGCTTCAGGAGCCTGCACGAGTCGATCGTGAACTACGGCGGCAATCGCAAGCCCGAGTTCATCACCTGCATGCACGAGGAATCCTCGGTGGCGATGGCGCAGGGCTACTACAAGGCGGCGGGCAAGCCGATGGGCGTGCTCGCGCACGGCAGCGTAGGTCTGATGCACGCCACGATGGCGGTGTACAACGCGTGGTGCGACCGCGTGCCGATGGTGATCATGGGCGGCAACTTCGTGGACGCCGCGCAGCGCCGCCCGGGCGTCGAGTGGTACCACTGCGTGCAGGATCCGGCGGGGCTGCTGCGCGACTTCACCAAGTGGGACGACCAGCCGGGCTCGCTGCAGCATTTCGCCGAGTCGATGGTGCGGGGTTATCGCCTCTCGATGACCCCGCCGATGGAGCCGGTGGTGATCATCGCCGACGGCACGCTGCAGGAAGAGCCGATCGAGAACGAGAAGAAGCTCTCCATTCCGAAATTGAACCTGGCGGTGCCGCCGCAAGGCGACGCGGGCGCGCTGCGGGAAGCGGCGAAGCTGCTCGCCGCGGCCGACAGCCCGGTGATCATCGCCGATCGCGTCGCGCGCTCCCAGGAAGGGATCACGCGCCTGGTCGAGCTCGCCGAGACGCTCAACGCGCCGGTGGTCGATCTGCTCGGACGGATGAATTTCCCCACCACCCACTATCTCAACCGCTCCGCGGACGGGCGCACGCTGGTGCGCGACGCGGACGTGATCCTGTTCCTCGAGGTCGCTGATCCCTGGGGCCAGACCAACACCATCAGCGACCCGCACCACGAGTACCGCCGGCTCTCGAAGCCCGACGTGAAGCTGATCCACGTCACGCTGTCCGAGCATGTCATGAAGGCGAACTACCAGGACGCGCAGCGCTTCTGCCCGATGGACCTCAGCATCAGCGGCGACGCGGAGGCGACGCTCGCCCCGCTCACCGATGCGGTGGAAAAGGAGCTCAGCAGCTCGAGAAAATCCGCTCTTGCCGGGCGCGCCGACAAGCTGCGCTCGCAGTACCGCGAGATGAAGGACCGCTCGCGCAAGGACGCGGCGGTGGCCTGGGACGCGAGCCCGGTCTCGACGGCGCGCCTCGCGGCCGAGCTGTGGAACGTGCTCAAGGGCCAGCGCGACAACTGGTGCCTCGCCGAGTCGCGCAACGGCTCCTGGGCCGCGCGCCTGTGGCCGGCGACGAAGCACCACAATTTCCTCGGCCATTCGGGCGCCGCGGGCGTCGGCTACATCGCGCCGGCGGCGGTCGGCGCCGCGCTCGCCAACCGGGACAAGGGCATCCTCACGGCGGTGATCCAGCCCGACGGCGACCTGATGTACGCGCCCGGCGTGCTGTGGACCGCGGCGCACCACAAGATCCCGATCCTGTTCCTGATGCACAACAACCGCGCCTACCACCAGGAAGTGATGCACCTGCAGAAGATGGCCGGGCTGCACAACCGGCGCATGGACACGGCGAGAATCGGCACCGCGATCGAGGATCCGAACATCGATTTCGCCGGCCTCGCGCGCGCGCAGGGCGTGTTCGCCGAAGGTCCGATCAGTAATCCGGCCGCGGTCGGGCCGGCGCTCGCGCGCGCCGTCGCCATGGTCAAGCGCGGCGAGCCCGCGCTAGTCGACGTCGTCTCGCAGGCGCGCTGACATGAAAAGAATCCTCGTCGTTTCTCTTTTCGCCGCGTCGGGCGCGTTCGCGCAGGATCAAACCCCTGCGGGCTCGGCGGACGCGGGCCACAAGGCGTTCATGAAGTACCAGTGCTACACCTGCCACGGCACCGTCGGGCAGGGCGGCGACCGCGGCACCGGCCCGCGGCTCGCGCCCAACCCGTTCCCCTGGGCCGGGTTCGAGCACCAGGTGCGCACGCCGCGCCAGGACATGCCGGCCTACCGCAAGCAGCACCTTTCCGACCGGGAGCTCGCCGACATCTACGCCTACGTGCGCTCGATCAAGGCGCCCGCCGACGTGAAGAGCATTCCGCTGCTCAGGTTCGAATGAAAGTTCGTTTCGTTGCTCTTGCCTTTTTCGCTCTCACTTATTTCACAGAGTCGATTGCGCAGGGCTATCCCGCGCGGCCGGTGAAGCTGGTGGTCGGCTTCGCGCCCGGCGGCGCGGCGGATTTCGTCTCGCGCGCGATCGCCGAGCCGCTCTCGCGCGCGCTCGGCCAGTCGATCGTGGTGGAGAACCGCGCCGGCGCCGGCTCGAGCATCGCCGCGGAGTACGTGGCGAAGAATTCGGCGCCCGACGGCTACACGATCCTCATCGCCAGCCCGTCGAGCATCCTCGTGAACCCGATCATCAGTCCGAAGGCGGGCTTCGACCCGAGGCGCGATCTCGCGCCGATCACCAAGGTGAGCTCCTCGCCGCTGGTGGTCGCGGTCAATCCCGGCGTCGGCGCGAATACGCTGCGCGAGCTGATCGAGATCGCGCGCAAGGCGCCGGGCAAGCTGAACTACGCCACCTCCGGAAACGGCGCCGCGCCGCATCTCGCGGCGGTGCTCTTCATGCGCCTCGCCAACGTCGACCTGGTGCACGTGCCCTACAAAGGCGGCGGGCCGGCGGTGCAATCGGTCCTCGCCGGCGAGACCCAGCTTTCCTTCGCCACGCCGCCCTCGGTGCTGCCGCTCGTCCAGGCGGGAAGGCTGAAAGCGCTCGCGGTGACCAGCCGCAACCGCACGCCGCTCGTGCCGGGCGTGCCGGGCATGGCCGAAGCCGGGCTGCCGGATTACGAGATCTCGTTCTGGTACGGCTTCTTCGCGCCGGCGGGCACCCCCGATGAGATCGTCAGGAAGCTCTTCGCCGCGACGAGCCAGTCCCTGCAGCTGCCGAAAGTGAGCGAGGCCCTCGCGCGCGAAGGCACCGAGACCTCCGGCTCGAAATCGCCGCAGGACTTCGAGGCGTTCATCGCGGAGGATTCGAAGCTCTGGGCGCGGCTCGTGAAAGACTCCGGCGCGAAGCCGGAGTGACTTTCACAAAGTTTCAAGAATCCAGAGCGAGTTTTGTCATTTCCCTGCTATCGCTCATGGCTCGCGGGCAGTACTGTAGGGGCCATGAAAACGACCACCCAGACGGCGAGCGACGAAGGAATGAAGCATGTCGCGGCGCAGATTGAGCAGAGTATCGTCACGCTGTTCGACGATTTCCCTTCGCTCTGCGGCTTCGCGGTCCACGACCGCCCGGGCGTGCTCGACGGCGGCGCGGCGGCGCTGCAACCGAATCTGTTCCTCACCGAGGTCGGCCTGTATCCGGCGCCGGGCCTGGGCGAGGCGAGGCTCATCTGCGAGGAAATCCGCGACACCCTGGTGCAGCTGATCGACGAGCGCCCGGAAGCCCTCGATCTGCTCAACGGCCGGACCTTCGCCCGGTCATTTCACTGATTTTTTCTCAGGTATTCAAGGAAACACAGGCGTCCTCCTAGCGGCCTGATCCCATGGACGCGGGGTCGAAGATCTCCCGGCTGCGGATCCATTCGAACGACTCGTTGAAGACCTCTTTCGTGTAGGGCTCGAACACGATGCGCTCGCCCGGGCCCCAGCGCCGCGGGTCGATCTCCCCGAGGAAGCGCTTCGGGAACTCGCTGCGATAGTGCTTCGTGTGGCGTGATTTATTCCCGGGCATCGCGGATCCATGACATGTTTTGACGCACGCCGCGAGGGCCGCGCGCTACCGTTCAGCCATGGGGTATCGCATCGATTTCGTGGTCCAGGACGGAACGCTGCGCGCGGTCGTGTCGGGCAAGTCCTCGCTCAGGCATGCCGCCAGCATCGCGCATGACATCGCCGATCAGGCGAACCTGCAGTCGGTGAAGCAGCTGCTGATCGACGTGCGCCGGCTCCTCGGGCGCGTCGGCACGCTCGGCACGATGCTCGCCCCGAACGGCCAGATGGCCGGATGCCGCGTCGCCGTGCTCGATGTGAGCGACAACGACCCTTACTACGTGTTCTCGGAGAACCAGGCCCGCATGCGCGGCCGGGAGCTGCGCTACTTCTACGATCCGAACGCGGCGCTCAAATGGCTCGGCGCGGGCGCGCATTCGGCATAGCGGCCCGATCGCCGGGTCGCGATTCCACGGCGGCCCCGTCGCCGGGTGGCGACGGCTGGCCTCGCAACTACAGCAAATTAGGGATTCCGCTTAAGCCGAACAGCGCCGGGGCGCCGCCTCGCACTGCAATCTGGGCGAGCTAGCCTGTAATCCCATGAAAACCCTGCTACAAGCGGATCCCGACCGGGCCTGGCACGCTGCCGACGCCGACCTGACGGCGCAAATTGCGGAGCTCTTCACCCGCTGCCCGGAGCTGTGCGGCTTTTCGGTCCAGGCGAAGGTGTTCGCCGAGGGCCGCCCGCAGGGCGAGGAAGAGCTTTTCGTCACCGCGATCAGCATCTCGCCGCGCCTGGGCAAGGAGCAGTACGGCGACATCTTCGAGCAGATCGCCGGCACCTTGAGCGACCTTCTCTCCGAGCGCCCGGAGGCCCACAGCCTCCTTCTCGGGCGCACATTCGCCCGCGCTGTGCACTAATCCCTGCGGGGAAAACTGTAGGGAAATCCCGCTAAGGTTTTGGCTGTAGTGGTTTAAGGGATTCCCCGATTCACCATCCCGCTACACGCCGGTACTGTGGAGGCCATGAAACCTCTACTCGCCACGTACCCCGACCAGAAGCGTGTGGTCGCCGATGTCCAGGCCAGGATCGATGCTCTTTTCGTCCGCTGCCCGACCCTGTGCGGGTTCGCGGTCCAGGACCGCTCCTCGCTGCCTGAGCAGCTCTCCGAGTCCCAGATTCCGGACGCCGATCTCTACGTCACCGAGATCGGAATTTTCCCGAAGCTGAGCACCGACCAGTACGCCGACGTCTTCGACGAGATCACGATCACGCTCTCCAACCTGGTGAGCGAGCAGCCCAACGCATTCGACGTGCTGCGCGGACGCACCTTCGCGCGCAGCCTGCAGTAACCGAAACCGACAAGCGGGAGAGGGGAAGGACGCAACAAAAATAAAGCAAGGGGAATAACAAGTAGGGGTGAGATTCAGGGATTCCAGGGCGCCAAGAGGCGCCCTTTTTTTTGTGGGGTCTGGCTCCGATTTCCGCTTTTGGAAATCGGTGCCTGACCCCGATTTTTTTTACTTGTATCTATAGACAACCAGTTTGTCGGCGCCGGACTCCGGCGTCCAGACCTCGCCCTTGCGACCGTGGATCTGGCGCACGTTGGGGCCCGAGGACGAGGACTTGAAGCTCTCGAACTTCTCGGTCGCGGGATCGAAGCGCAGCATTACCTGCGCGCTCCACTCGGAGGCCCATACCTTGTCCGCCTCGTCGACATAGACCGCGTAGACGTGCGGCGAGCGTCCCGGCGCTTTCCACTGCGCCCACGCGCCGCTCTTCGGCTCGTAGCGGCTGAGATTGCCCGAGCTCCACTCGGACACCCAGACATTGCCCTTCGAGTCGGACCAGACGCGGCGCGCGCCCTGGTTCTTCGTCGGCGGCTCGATCACCGTCGCCTTGCCGCTCGCGCCGTCGATGCGGGCGATATGCGAGCCGGCGAGGGAAGCGTAGTACACCGTGCCGTCGGGCGTGTGATGGATGCCGTAGGTCCCGCGTCCTCTCGGCGAGTCGAACACCTTGATCTCGCCGCTGCGCGGATCCAGGCGGCCGTAGATCCCGCTCTGCCCGGTAAACCAGTGGATCCCCTTGCCGTCGAAGGTGGCGGTGTTGAGGTTGGTGTAGCCGGTGTCGGGCGGCAGCGCCCAGACCTTCACCTGGCGTGCCTTCGAAGGGTCGACCCGCACGATCGCGTTCTGCCCGCCGTCGGTGAGCCAGACCCCGCCGTCGGGGCCCATGATCACGCCGTGCGGCGAGGAGCCCGGCCCCAGCGCCACGGTCTCGACCTTGCCCGACCCGGGGTCGAGGATGCCGAGGTGGCCGCTGCCCTGCGCGGAGAAATACACCGGCCCGCCGGGGGCCGGGTCCGCCCAGATGTCGTGCGCGCGCAGGCTCTTCGGGATCGGATACTCCTGGACGGAGACCTGCGCTTCGCAGATAAACGGAATAACGAATAGAACCAAAAAAAGGGCGCGCATGATGGTTTCCGGTTGTCGTCAGCGCCAGTATGCGATCATTCCGCCCCCGGGAGGAAGCGACCCCATGACAGTGGCTCAAGAGGGCAAGAAGCTGCCCGTACATCAAAACTACATCAACGGCGAGTGGGCGAAGGCCGGCGCTGGCGCGCCGAACGTCAATCCTTCCAACCTCGCCGACGTGGTCGGCGACTACGCGCGCGCCGACGAGGCGCAGGTGCGCTCCGCGATCGCCGCGGCGCGCGCGGCGTTCCCGGGCTGGGCCCGGGGCGGCATCCAGGCGCGCGCCGATCTGCTCGACAAGGTCGGCAACGAGATCCTCGCGCGCAAGGACGAGCTCGGCACGCTGCTCGCCCGCGAGGAAGGCAAGACCAAGCCGGAAGCCGTCGGCGAGGTGACGCGCGCCGGCTACCTCTTCAAGTTCTTCGCCGGCGAGGTCGTCCGGCAAAGCGGCGAGCTGGTGCCCTCGGTGCGCCCCGGCGTCAAGGTCGAGATCACGCGCGAGCCGGTGGGCGTGGTCGGCATCATCACGCCCTGGAATTTCCCGATCGCGATCCCGGCCTGGAAGATCGCGCCGGCCCTCGCCTACGGCAACTGCGTGGTGTTCAAGCCCGCCGATCTGGTGCCGGGCTGCGCCTGGGCGCTCGCCGACATCATCGCCCGCGCCGGCATTCCGGCGGGCGTGTTCAACCTGGTCATGGGCCGCGGCTCGGTCGTCGGCGAGGCGCTCTCGACCTCGCCCGAGGTGGATGCGGTGAGCTTCACCGGCTCGGTCGCGACCGGCAAGCGCGTCGCGCAGAACTGCGCCGCGCGCCTCGCCAAGGTGCAGCTCGAGATGGGCGGCAAGAATCCGCAGGTGGTGCTCGACGACGCCGATCTCGACACGGCGGTGAACGTCTCGCTGCAAAGCGCGTTCTTCTCGACCGGCCAGCGCTGCACGGCGGCGAGCAGATTGATTGTGACGGAGGGGATTCACGATCGTTTTGTCAGTGGGTTAATTAATAAATTAAAAACCTTGAAGATCGACGACGCCTTGAAAGAAGGCACCGACATCGGCCCGGTCGTCGACTCGAGCCAGCTCGAGCAGGACCTGAAGTACATCGAGCTCGGCAAGAAGGAGGGCGCGAAGCTCGCCGCGGGCGGCGAGCGCCTGAAGCGCGCGGCCGAGGGGTACTACCTCGAGCCGGCGCTCTTCGTGGACACGAAGCCGGGCATGACGATCAATCGCGAGGAGATCTTCGGCCCGGTCGCCTCGGTGATCCGCGTGAAGAACTACGAGGAGGCGCTCTCGGTCGCGAACGACACGGCCTTCGGCTTGTCCTCGGGCATCGCCACCACCTCGCTCAAGCATGCCGAGCACTTCAAGCGCAATTCCGCCGCGGGGATGGTGATGGTGAACCTGCCGACCGCGGGCGTCGACTATCACGTGCCCTTCGGCGGCCGCAAAGGCTCGAGCTACGGCCCGCGCGAGCAGGGCCGCTACGCGGTGGAGTTCTACACCGTGGTCAAGACTGCCTACGTCAATGCATGATTCGTCGGTCGCCGCGAAGACCGAGGTCAGCCTCACCGGCCTCACGCTGCAAGTCGGCAAGTACGAGGTGCAGACCGCGCTCGGCAAGGGCGCGACCGGCACCGTGTATCTCGCCAAGGACACCTTCACCGGCCGCATCGTCGCGCTGAAGACGATCGAGCCCGAGGTGTTCCGCGACCCGGAGTTCGGCGCGGTGTACCGCCAGCAGTTCCAGAACGAGGCCTCGCTCGCCGGCAAGATCCGCCACCCGCACATCGTCACCATCTACGACGCGCTCGTGGGCGAGGACTCGGGCTACATCGCGATGGAGGTGGTGACCGGCGGCGACCTCTCGCAGTACGCCAAGCCCGACGCGCTGCTGCCCGCGGCCGACGTGCTGCAGATCGGCTTCAAGGTCTGCGGCGCGCTCGACTACGCGTACCGCGACCAGGGCATCGTGCACCGCGACATCAAGCCCGCGAACATCATGGTGACCAAGGACGGCGACGTGAAGATCGCCGACTTCGGCGCCGCCTTCCTGCGCAAGAGCAAGGCGACGCAGACCAGCGCGATGGGCTCGCCGTTCTACATGGCGCCGGAGCAGATCGAGGGCAAGGAGCTCACCTTCCACAGCGACATGTACTCGCTCGGCGTGGTGATGTACGAGCTGCTCACCGGCAAGCGGCCGTTCTCCGCGAGCACCATCGAGGCGCTGGTGCAGCAGATCCTGTTCGAGGAGCCGACGCCGCCCTCGCGGCTGCGCAAGGGCCTGAAGCCCGAGATCGACGCGGTGGTGCTGCGGGCGATGAAAAAGCGCCCGGACCAGCGCTACGGCACCTGGGCGCAGTTCTCCGTCGAGCTCTCGAAGGTGGTCGGCCTGGTGCTGCCGCCGGGCTCGATCGCCGACAGCGAGAAATACCTCGCGCTCTCGAAGGTCGAGATGCTGCAGCTCCTCTCGGACGCAGATTTCTGGGAGCTCGCCTCCGCCGGCAAGTGGTCGCGCGCGCCGAAGGGCAAGATCATCATCAAGGAAGACGACGCGGGCCAGAGCTTCTTCTTCCTCGCCAAGGGCGAGGTGAAGGTGACGCGCGGCACGCGCCTCCTGAACACCGTGAACGAGGGCGAGTGCTTCGGCGAGATGGCGTACATCCGCGGCGGCGAGGAGCCCCGCCACGCCACCGTCCAGGCGGTGAGCGACGTCCTGATCGCCGAATTCATTCCGGAGACGCTGGAGAAGATGGGCCAGCAGGCGCAGCTGCACGTGACGCGCGCGCTGGTGCGCAACGTCGTCGACCGGCTGGTCCTCGCCAACGAGCGCCTCGCGCGCTGAGCGCGTGCGGACCCGATAGAAGAGCGCTGAGCGCGTGCAAGCCCGGAAGGTCGCGATCCTCGAGACCCGGCTCGGCAAGGAGCTCGCCGAGCTCGTCGCCCGGCGCGGCGGCGTGCCGGTCCACGCCCCCGCGCTCGCCGAGCTGCCCGATCTCGATCGCAAGGCGATCGCCGCGCTCGTCGACTCGCTGCGCGAGAAGCCGGCGAAGCTGTTCGTGTTCCAGACCGGCGTCGGCACGAAGGCGCTTTTCGCCGCGACCGACGAGCTGGGCGTCACGGAGATTTTCCTGAAGCTGCTTTCGGCCGCGGTCGTCGCCGCGCGCGGCCCGAAGCCCACCGCCGCGCTTCGCAGCCGCGGCGTGCGCATCGATCGCAGCGCGGCGGAACCGTACACGACCGCCGAGATCCTCGATGCGATCAAGGATCTCGATCTGAAAAAAGGCCGGGCCATCATTCAGCGCCATGGGGCGCTCAACCCCGAGCTCGACCGCGCGCTCGAGGCGCGCGGCGCCGAGGTGATGGAGATTCCCACCTACCGCTGGTCGCTGCCGGCGGACACCGCGCCGCTCGAGAACCTGGTCGGCGCGCTCGAGCGCGGCGAGCTGCATGCGGTGGCGTTCACCAACGCGGAACAGGCGCGAAACCTTTTCGCCGTGGCGCAGCGCATGGGCAAGGCGAAGGAATTGAAAGAGGCGCTGAACCGCACGCTGGTCGCCTCGATCGGTCCGGTGGCTTCCGCGGCGCTGCGCGAGGCCGGGGTAAAGGTCGGCCTGGAGTCGAGCCCGCCCAAGCTGGGGCCGTTCATCTCGGCGCTGGACGTCGCGCTGTCCTGAGCGGTCCGCGTTTCGCGCCGCACGCGGGTGCCGCGCCGCTTCTCGGGTAGCATTCGGCCCGAGGAGGAATCACAATGAGACTATTTTTCGTTTTCCTGCTGCTTTTCTGCAGTGCGGCACACGCGCAGCATCCGGCGAGCGCGTCGAACATGGCGCTGCTCGGCCACAACGACCTGCAGGCGCGCAGCGCGTACCAGCCGGTCATCCATGAGAGCCGCGGGCGCTGGATCGCCTATATCGGCCACCACGGCGGCAGCGCGCTCAATCCGCTGACCGGCAAGGCCGAGGACAGCGGCACTTCGCTCGTCGACGTCACCGATCCGCGCAACCCGCGCTATATCGCCCATATTCCCGGCGAGCCGGGACAGGGCGAGAGCGGCGGCGCGCAGATGGTGCGCGTGTGCAACGGCAAGGACCTGCCGAAGGGCGATCCGGCGAAGGTCTACCTGCTCAGGACCTTCGGCAATCTCGCGCACGAGGTCTGGGACGTCAGCACGCCCGAGAAGCCGGCGCGCCTCGCGGTGCTGGTCGACAAGCTCAAGGGCACGCACAAGAACTGGTGGGAGTGCGATACCGGCATCGCCTATCTCGTGTCGGGTCTGCCGGACTGGCGCATCCGCCGCATGACGCAGATCTTCGATCTTTCCGATCCGGCGAAGCCGGCGTTCATCCGTAATTTCGGCCTGCCCGGCCAGCAGCCCGGCGCGAGCGGACCGGTGCCCACCGAGCTGCACGGGCCGATCTCCACCGGGCCGAAAGGCAACCGCGTCTATTTCGGCTACGGCACCAACAAAGGCGGCGTGATGCAGATCGTCGACCGCGCCAAGCTCCTCTCGGGGCCGCGCGAGCCGACGCCGCAGAATCTGCTTCTTCCCCAGGTCGGCGTTTTCAACCTGTCGTCCATGAACGGCGCGCACACGGCCCTGCCGGTGCTCGGCATGGACCTGCCCGAGTTCGCGAAGGACAAGGCGGGCGCCAAGCGCGATTTCGTCTTCGTGGTGAACGAGGAGCTCGCCAACGAGTGCCTCGAGCCGCGCCAGATGATGTTCGTGGTCGACATCACCGACGAGAAGACGCCGGTGGGGGTCGCGACCTTCAACGTGCCCGAGTCCCCGGGCGGCTTTTGCAGCCGCGGCGGGCGCTTCGGCGCGCATTCCCCGAACGAGAACCAGCCGCCGATGTACGCGAAGAAGATGATCTTCGTCGCCTGGTTCAACGCCGGCGTGCGCGCGGTCGACATCCGCGACCCGCTGCACCCGCGCGAGGCGGGCTACTACATTCCGGCGACCACCGACAAGACCGACAAGCGCTGCGTGAAGGTGGGCGACGCGGAGCGCTGCAAGGTGGCGATCCAGACCAACAACCTCGAGGTCGACGAGCGCGGCTATATCTACATCGTCGATCGCGCCAACACCGGCCTGCACATCCTGGAGTACACGGGGCCGCGCTGATGGATCTTGGAATCGCAGGGCGCACGGCGCTCGTCACGGGCGCAAGCACGGGTATCGGCCGCGCCGTCGCCCTCGCCCTCGCGGCCGAAGGGGTGCGCACCGCCATCGTCGCCCGCCGCAGGAACCTGCTGGAAGAGGTCTCCGCCGAGATCCAGGCGAAAAAGCAGCCCGCGCCGGTGATCATCGAGTGCGACTTCATGCAGCAGGACGCGCCCGAGAAAATCTCCCAGGCGGCGCTGAAGGGGCTCGGCTCGGTGGAGATCCTGGTCAACAACGCCGGCGGCAGCCGCCGCTTCACGCTGGAGGCGAGCGAGGAGCAGTGGGAAGAGGCGCTGACGCTCAACTTCACGCGCCAGCGCCAGCTCACCCACAAGCTCCTGCCGCAGATGATGGGGCGCAAGTGGGGCCGCATCGTCAACGTCACCGGCAAGTCCGAGCCCGAGGGCATCAACGGCGCGTTCTGCGCCAAAGCGGCGATGCACTCGTGGGCGAAGGGCCTGTCGCGCGAGGTCGGCAAGCACGGCATCACGGTGAACTCGGTCCCGCCCGGGCGCATCATCTCCGAGCAGATCCTGCGCAACTATTCGCCCGAGTTCAGGAAGAAGGAGAGCGAGGAGGACATCCCGGTCGGCGAATACGGCCAGCCCGAGGACCTCGCGAACCTCGTCTGCTTCCTCGTCTCGGCGCGCGCCCGCTACATCACCGGCGCGGTGATTCCCGTCGATGGCGGGTTGAGGCGTTATCAGTTCTAGGGGGTTCTTATGACTCGCGCCCTGTTGTTTTTTTCGTTGGTGATTTCGGGATGCAGCCAGGCGCCGATCGCGCTGCGAGACATGGGCTCGTTCCACGTCGGCGGCCGCGAGGTGGTGCTCAGCGGCAAGCCGGTCAAGGAAGTGGTGTTCACGCCCGGCGGCGTGCCCGCCAAGGTCGACCCGAACGGCACGTACCTGGTCGAGTCGATGTACGTCCAGTACTTCCTGCCCGCGGAGCGCCGCGGCCGGCTGCCGCTGCTCATGTGGCACGGCGGCGGCCTGACCGGCGTGACCTACGAAACGACGCCGGACGGCCGCGAAGGCTGGCTGAACTGGTTCGTCAAGAAGGGCTGGGACGTCTACAACTCCGACGCCGTGGAGCGCGGCCGCTCGGGCTTCGCGATGGTTCCCGACATCTTCAAGACCGAGCCGCTGTTCCTGCCGAAGAGCGATCCGTACGAGCGCTTCCGCATTGGCAACGGCGCCGGAAGCTACTCGAATAAAACCACCAACCCCGGCGTGCAATTTCCCGTCGAGGGCTACGACAACTTCATGCGCCAGGTGGTGCCGCGCTGGACGAGCACCGACGAGGCGATCCTCGCCGCGTATACGGCGCTCGTCGACAAGCTGTGCCCCTGCGTGATCCTGTTCCACTCGCAGGCCGGGCAGTTCGGCTTCAAGGTGGCGCAGGCGCGGCCGGAGAAAGTGAAGGCGCTGATCGCGGTGGAGCCCGCCGGGACCGGCGACCCGAAGCAGGCCGGGCGCCTCAAGGGCATCCCGACGCTTTTCGTCTACGGCGACTTCATCGAGAAGGACGCGCGCTGGCCGCAGATCCGCAAGAACGGCATCGCGTTCGGCGAGGCGGTTACCGCCGCGGGCGGCAACGTACAGGTAGTGAACCTGCCGCAGGCCGGCATCCGCGGCAACTCGCACATGCTCATGATGGACCGCAACAACCAGGAAGTGGCCGCTTTGATTCAGCAGTGGCTGGAGAAACAAGGGTTATATCGATGAGGTTTTTGCTTTTCCTTTTTGGAATTTTTGTTTCGGCAAGCGCAGCGTCGCAGGCTTATCCTTCAAAACCCATCCGCCTCGTCGTCCCGTTCGCGCCGGGCGGCAGCTCGTCGATCGTCGCGCGGCTTCTCGCCGAGGGCATGCAGCGCGGGCTGGGTCAGCAGATCGTGATCGAGAACAAGCCCGGCGGCGGCGGCAACATCGCGATGCAGGAAGTGGCGCGCGCCGATCCCGACGGCTACACGCTGATCATCGGCCACATCGGCTCGTTCGCGGTGAATCCGTACATCTATGACAAGCTTCCCTACGACGTCGACCGGGATTTCGCCGCGGTGTCGCTGCTCGCGAAGGTGCCGGCGATCTTCGTGGTCTACCACGAGGTTCCGGCGAAGGATCTGCGCGAGTTCGTCGCGCTCGCGAAGAAGAACCCCGGCCAGCTCAACTACGGCAGCGCCGGCAACGGCTCGGCCGGTCATCTCGCGATGGAATACCTGAAGCAGACGACCGGCATCGAGCTGCAGCACGTGCCGTATAAAGGCACCGGTCCGAACGTCACCGATCTCATCGCCGGGCGCACCCAGGCGTCCTCGGCGGGCACGCCGCCGCTCATGCCGCACGTGAAGTCCGGCAAGCTGCGCGTGATCGCGGTGGGGAACTCGAAGCGCCTGGCGTCGCTGCCCGACGTGCCGACGGTGGCCGAGCAGGGCTATCCGGGCTTCGAGACCTCGCAGTGGTACGGGCTGAACGCGCCGGCGAAGACCCCGGAGGCGATCATCCGGCGCCTTTCCGAAGAGGCGGCGAAGGCGATGAAGACTCCGCTCGTGGCCGAGCGCTTCGCAGCGGACGACTCGGAGCCGATCGGCTCGACGCCGGCGGAGTACGCCGCGTTCATCAAGCAGGAGCAGGCGCGCTGGAGCAAAGTGGTGCGCGCCGCAAAGATCAAGGCGGACTGATGTACGACGTCATCGTGGTGGGCGGTGGAAACGCGGCGCTGTGCGCGGCCTTGTCCGCGGCCGAGACCAAAAAGAAGGTTCTGGTGCTGGAGCGCGCGCCGGAGGACGAGGCGGGCGGCAACTCGCGCTTCACCGCGGGCTTGTTCCGCGTCGGCTACAACGGCGTCGACGACCTGAAGAAAGTCATGCCCGATCTCAGCGCGGAGGAGATCGCGCGCACCGATTTCGGCGCCTATACCGACGAGCAGTTCCTCGACGACATGGCGCGCGTCACCGAGTACCGCTGCGATCCGGATCTGACCGAGCTCCTGGTGAAGAACAGCCTCGCGACGGTGATCTGGATGCGCTCCAAAGGCGTGCGCTTCACCGCGGCCTGGGGCCGGCAGGCGTTCAACATCGGCGGCAAGTTCAAGTTCTGGGGCGGGCTCACGGTGGAGGCGGTGGGCGGCGGCCCGGGCCTGATCGAAGGCCTGACGCAGGCGGCGAAGAAAAACGGCATCGAGATCTGGTACGGCGCCCGCGCCCTGTCCCTGGTGTTCGACGATGCGGGCGTGCACGGCGTCGTCGTCAAGCACCGGGGAAAAACGCAAACCCTTTCATCGCAGGCCGTGGTGCTCGCGGCGGGCGGCTTCCAGGCCGATCCCGAGAAGCGCACGCGCTACCTGGGGCCGGGCTGGGAGCTCGCCAAGGTTCGCGGCACGCGCTTCAACACCGGCGATGCGATCGCCATGGCGCTCGACATCGGCGCCGCCGCGGCCGGCAACTGGTCGGGCTGCCACGCGGTCGCGTGGGAGCGCAACGCGCCCGAGTTCGGCGACCTCGCGATCGGCGACCAGTTCCAGAAGCATTCGTATCCGTGGGGCGTCTACATCAACGCCGAGGGAAAGCGCTTCGTCGACGAGGGCGCGGACTTCCGCAACTACACCTACGCGAAATACGGCCGCGTGATCCTGAACCAGCCGGGCCAGTTCGCGTGGCAGATCTTCGACGCCAAGGTGAAGGGCCAGCTGCGCGACGAGTACAAGATCCGCCAGGTCACCAAGAGAACCGCCGCGACTCTCGAGGAGCTGGTGAAGCAGCTGGACGACGTCGATGCCGAAAAAGCTCTTCTTGAATTGAAAAATTACAACAAGGCGGTCAAAACGGATATCCCGTTCAATCCGAACGTCAAGGATGGGCGGCGCACGGAGGGCCTGGCGATCCCGAAATCGAACTGGGCGAACACGCTCGACACGCCGCCGTTCGAGGCCTACGCGGTCACCTGCGGCATCACCTTCAGCTTCGGCGGCCTGAAAATAAATCCGCAGGCGCAGGTGATGAGCTCGGACGGCGAGCCGATCCCGGGCCTCTATGCCGCGGGCGAGCTGGTGGGCGGCATTTTCTGGTTCAACTACCCAGGAGGCTCGGGCCTTACCAACGGCGCGGTCTTCGGGAAGATTGCCGGAAGAAACGCCGCTACTGCGGCGGTCTGACGCCGTCCTTGCTCGCCTGGATGCGCTGCGCGACGATGCGCCCGTCGGCTTCCTGGCGGGCGTTGCTGTAGATGTACACGCCGGGCTTCAGCGCGGAGCGATCCGCGGGGACGCTGGTCACGATCGGCGTGCCGTCGGGCACGTGGATCTTCGCCGCCCCGTCCTTGAACTGCAGCGTGATCTCGTTGCCGCCGCTCGCTTTCGCCGTCCCGGAGAGGTTGGCGTTGTTCATGGTCGCGCCGTCCTGGAGGTCCGAGGGCGTGACGCCCGCGGCGGCCTGCGCCGGGATGGTGTGCACTTCGAGCGCGACCAGCCGATCGCCTTTCTTCACCGCCGTGACGCCGACGTAGGCGTTGGCGGGAAGCTCGTCGAGCTTGATCGCCTTCGCCGTGGCGACGCTCGCGTCCGGCGCGAGATGCACCTTCAGGTCGCGGCCGTCGCGGGTCTTCACGGACAGGACATCGCCATCGACCGCGGTGACCGTGGCGCGCACGCGGACGTTGGTCTGCGCGAAGGCGGCGGTGCTGGTTACAATCAGCGCAAGCAGAAACAGTTTTTTCACGAGAACCCTCCCTCCCTTATGTATATGGGGTAGCTAACATGCCCGATCTTGCCTGCATTCCATGCTGAACCCATTTCAGGACATCAAGAAGATCGAAGTCCGGCCCTTCAGCGCCATGCCGGCGAAGTTCCGCAAGCGCCGGCGCACCGCCTGGTCCGACCCCAACCGCGCGGGCGCGGAAGTCGACGGCTTCCTCGAAGGGCCGTCCTTCGACCGCAAGGGAAATCTCTGGTGCGTCGATATCCCGTTTGGAAGAATTTTTAGAATAAATACAAAAGGAGAATGGGATCTCGCGGCGCAATACGACGGTTGGCCGAACGGGCTGAAGATTCACAAGGACGGGAGAATTTTTGTTGCGGACTATAAGCGCGGGTTGATGGTTTTAGACGCAAAGTCCGGAAAAATCGAACCGCTGCTTGAAACCGCGTTCAGCGAGAGCTTCAAGGGCCTGAACGACCTGCATTTCGCCGACAACGGCGATCTGTATTTCACCGACCAGGGGCAAAGCGGCATCGCCGACCCCACGGGGCGCGTGTGGCGCCTGCGCGCGAACGGCGAGCTGCAGCGCCTCGTGCAGAACGCGCCCTCGCCGAACGGGATCACGCTGAACGGCAAGAACACCCAGGTCTACGTGGCGATCACGCGCTCGCAGCAGATCTGGCGCCTGCCGCTGATGCAGGGCGGCACGCCCTCGAAGACCGGCGTCGCGATCCAGCTCTCCGGCGGCCACGCCGGCCCCGACGGCATCGAGATGGACGCCGAGGACGGATTGCTCGTCTGCCACCTCGGCGTCGGCATCTGGCGCTTCGATTCGAACTGCCTGCCGACGCACCTCGCCCACTCGGGCAGGAAGCACCGCCTGATGACCAACATCGCGTTCAAGGACAAGACGATCTACATCACCGACTCGATCAACGGCGAGATCCTCACCGCGCAGATGCCGGTCGCCGGGAAGAAGATGTTCTCCCAGCGGTGAAGGTCGCAAAGCGTGAAGCTCGAATGAGCGGATAGCGAGCTGGCTTATCGGCTCGTCCGTTCCCCGGACGCCGGCATAAATCGCGGTGTGAATACGGCACAATGCGGCCGTGCATGAGCCCCTTCGCCGCCTGAATCCTCCCTCGAATACTTCGCCGGCACGCTGGCGCGTGACATTTTTCGCATCAGTGGTTCGGGGGAATCGCTATGCCATCGGCACCAAACGAGCAGGAAAAGGGCGGCCTCGGAAGCGTGCCGGGGATTCTTGCGGTCCTGCTGATGACCGCGGGCGCGATCTGGGTGCAGACCCCGCTGGAGGGACAGCGCCCGCCGCCCACTAGCGCAGGATTGAGGCTGGCCGGCGTACAGGACGTCGACGCGCGCCTGTGGCAGGACCCGTTCTCGGCGGTGGTGAAAGCGCGCGAGCAGGCGGATACCATCGATTACCGCGACGCGGTATCCAGGTTCGGGGCCGCGCGTCCTCGTCAGTCCAGACGCGGCGCCACCCAGGGCCGCGCACCCGAGGGGCTGGCGAATGAAATCAGCGCCGCCTTGCTGCCAAAGCAGTCCGAAGTCGTGGTCCTGGGCGTGCTGGTGTTCGGCAGCACGTTCGTCGGCGCGGAGGAGTACCGCAGGCGCACGCGCTACGCCGTTCTGTCGGCCCTCAAGACGGGTTCATATCTGCCGGTGGACGTCGAGCACATCGGCTATGTCGACACGGCGGACATGCCGGAGTCGGGACCGGGCTTTCCCGAGGTCGTTCCGTTCGAATGGTTCGAGCACGAGCGCCGGGAGTCCAAGCTGCTCGTCCTGTGGCTCGACGAAAGCTCGCTCCTCGAATCGGCGCCTTCGGCAAAGGAAGGGGAGATCAACGGTCCCCTGAAAAGGCTGGCGCGGGTCCTGACGCCGCTCGTCGGAGACGAGCCGTGGGAGCGCCTGCGGATCAACCTCATCGGGCCCGCCGGATCCGACATGCTGCTCGAATCGGCGGCCGAGCTGCGCCGCTACCGGAAAGAGAAGGCCGGATTTCCTCCGGTGCTGCGCAGGGTCAGCGTCCTGTCGCCGTTCGCCACGATCCCCGACAAGACGATTCGGGACGAGTACTGGGCGGACGAGAAAGCGCATCGGCGCGATGAAAGATGCGCGCAGCGGCCGTGCCGGGCCGACGACATTTTTCGCGCGGACTATGAAGGCGGCGGCGCGGGCTTCGACTTCTTCGGCCGCATGACGCCCGGGGATGACGTCGTCATGAGCGCGGTCTTCAAGGAGCTCGGCCAGCGCTGCCTGCGCCAGTCGGACCACATCGCGATCGTCGGCGAGTGGGACACCAAGTACGCGCGGCAGCTCTCGTCCGAGATCCGCAATTTGCACGTACGGCCCCGGGAAAATCTGGACGGGCAAGCGGTGAAAGCCGGCTTGGAGCCGGTCAGGTTCGACCGGGACGCGGCTCACTCCGCGGGACACGAGGTCAAGTCCCGCAGCCAGACGGTGCACAAGTTCGGCTACATGCGCGGGCTCGACGGCAGGCAGCCCGACCCCAGGGCCGCCGCCGCCGATCTCGCCAAGCAGGGGGACAAAGAGAAGCAGGGCGGGAAGAGCGTGGAGTCCAAGCGTCTGGAGCGTCCGGAGGGCGATACGCAGATCGACTATCTCAGGCGCCTCGCGCTGCTGATGAAGGTGCAGGAGGATCGCCTGCAGATCCAGCCCGGCGAAACGGAGGCGCGCCCGTTCGGCTGCGACAGCTCGGCGCGCTTTCGCGCCATCGGCATCGTCGGCAACGACTATTACGACAAGCTGCTCGTGCTGCAGGCGCTGCGGCCGGCGTTTCCCGAGGCGCAATTCTTCACCACCGACCTCGATGCGGCCATGCTGCATGACATGGACAACATCGCGACGCGCAATCTGGTCGTCGGCTCGGGATTCGGCCTCACTCTGCATCCGAATCTCCAGGACGGCACGCCGCCGTTCAGGGACAGCTACCAGACCGCGACGTATTTGGCCGTCCGGGTGGCGCTCTCCGCGCGCAAAGGTTCCGGCGCCGATGATCCGCACGGCCGTGCCGGCGCGCATTGGCCGCCTTCGAAGGAGGTCGCGGACCGGTGGCTGGAGCCGCGCGTCTGGGAGGTGGGCAGAACGCGGTTTCATCCGCTGAGCGCGCCTCCAGCCGCCGCGGAATGCCACGGCGGTCCGCTGCACTGCCTCAACCCGTACGACGAAGGCCTGCCGGCGCCGGCCGTGAACGGCTGGGCGATCGCCGCTGCGCTGGCGGCGGCGGCCGCGTTCATGCTGCTCGCATCCGGCAAGCTGCGCGAATGGCTGTGGCTCGCGCTTCGCAACCGGTGGACTTACATCGCCGTCGCTCCCGCGCTGGGGCTGATCGTCGCGTACCTGATCGTCCCCGCGATCGAGGACGCATCGAGCCCCGGCGGCGAGCCGATGGCCTGGTTCGAAGGCATCAGCATCTGGCCGAGCAACATGATCCGCGCGCTGGCGTTCGTCTGCGCCGTCGGCGCGCTCATTTTCGCGGTGCAGAGCATTCGCGAGCGTCTGAGGCAGACCGACGAGCGCTTCTTTCCCGGCGACGCGGCCGCGGCTGGGCTCCCCGGGGACCGGATCGATCCGGGGCCGGTCTGGCGCGGCTACAAGGAAAACATGGCGATCTCGAGAATCGCGAAGAGCGTGCTGATGGAGTGGCTCGCCCTGATGGTCTTCTTCAGCGCGCTCTGGGCGGTGTTCGGATCCGCGTACGTGCCGGCGCGCTCGGCGATCTCCTACAAGATCCACATATGGGCGGTGATGCTTCCCGTGTTCGCGACCCAGTTCCTGCTCGTGTTCGTCACGGTGGCCGTAAGGCACACCAATCGCCTGGCAGCCGCGCTGTCGCGTGAAACCCGCTGGCCGGACGGGGTGCGCAAGCGCTTCGGGCTGCCCGTCTCGACGCAGCCCGCGCATTTCGACGACTGGCTGGATCTGCAGGTGATCGCCTGGCAGAGCGAGACCGTGAATTCGCTGCTGTATTTCCCGTTCATCTGCCTGCTGCTTCTGCTGCTCGCCCGCAACCGGATTTTTGACAACTGGTCGTGGTCGCCGGCGCTCCTCATCGTCTTCGCGGTGTCGTTCCTATATCTCATCCTCTCGGCTTTGCGCCTGCGCTGGACCGCCGAGCGGGCGCGCGAGAACGCGCTGCGCGCGCTGCAGCGCAAGTTGCTCGTCCTGCAGGCGGAAGGCGTCCAGAACGGCGCCGCTCTCGCCGAGCAGTGCCGCACGCTGATCGCGCACATGACCGGCCTCACCCGCGGCGCGTTTCTGCCGTTTTCCCAGCAACCCGTCGTGAGGGCGATCCTCGCGCTGGCCGGGGGACTGTCGGGCGCGGCGCTCCTGGAGTACGCGACGCTCGCGAACTTCTAGAGGCGCCGCTCAGTCGATCCGCGCGCCGGAGAGGCGGATCACCTCGGCCCACTTCGCCGAGTCGCGCCGGATCAGCTCGCCGAACTGCTCGGGCGTGCCGCCGCCGCCTTCGTTGCCGAGCTGCAGCAGGTGCTCCTTGACCTCGGGCGCCCGCAGCGTGGCGTTCGCGGCGGCGTTGAGCCTGTCGAGAATCGCGCGCGGCAGCCCGGCGGGCGCGATGATGCCCGACCATGAGTTGACCTCGTAGCCGGGCACACCGGCCTCGGCGAGCGTCGGCAGCTCCGGAAAGGCGATCGAGCGCTTCGCGCCGCTCACCGCGAGGCCGCGCACGCGGCCCGCCTTGACGTGCGGCGAGATCGAGTTGGTGCTCTCGAACATGAGCTGCACGTTGCCGGAGATGAGGTCGCCGATCGCGGCGGCGCCGCCCTTGTACGGCACGTGGGTGATCTCGGTGCCGGTCATGACCTTGAACAGCTCGCCGCTCACGTGCCCCGGCGAGCCGTTGCTCGACGAGGCGTTGAACAGCTTGCCGGGGTTCTTCTTCGCGTAGTCGATCAGCTCGACGACGCTGGTGACGGGCAGCTTGGGCGAGACCGCGAGCAGCATGTAGCTGTAGCCGACGAGCGCCACCGGCTGCAGGTCGCGCTCGATGTCGTAGGGAAGCTTGCCGACCATGTGGCGCGTGATGGCGAGCGCGCCGACCGGGCCGAGGCCGATGGTGTAGCCGTCGGGCGCCGCCTTCGCCACCGCATCGATGCCGACCGTGAGCGCGCCGCCGGGACGGTTGTCGACCACGACGGGCTGCCCGAGCTGCCGGCCGAGCTCCGGCGACAGCAGCCGCGCGAAATTGTCCGTGGCGCTGCCGATGGCCTGCGGCACCACCAGGCGGATCGGATGATCGGGATACTGCGCGAATGCCGCCGAAGCGGCAAAAGTGAGGACTGCGGCGAGGACTGCAAAGAGGAAGGGGCGGAGCATGCAGGGATGCATGCTAACCCCTTCCTCCGGGGCGATGCTACGGCTGCAGCTGGGCGCGGATCTCGCCGCCCTTGTGCTGCGCGCTGTGCACGTTGACGTACGTGTTGCCGGCCTTGAACGCGGAGAGCTGCGCCTCGCTCAGCTTCGCGCCGTCGGGTGCGCTGTAGGTGTCGCCGTTCTTGGTCAGCGGCACGATCACGCCGCCGTTCTGGCCCTTCGCGCCCTGGTGGATGTGCGCTGCGGTGCCCTGGACGCCGGTGGTGGTGACGCTGCCCTTCACCGAGCCGTCCTTGCCCACGGTGAAATTGGCATCTCCCATCGCGGAGGTCGAGACCGGGGGCACTTCCTCGCTGCCCGTCAGATGCGCCTTCACGCTGGACCCGCCGCCCATCATGTTGCTCATCGTGGAGCACGCCACGAGCGAAAGAACCGCAACTGCCGCCGCTGCTTTCTTGACGATTGTCATTGTCTCCTCCTAAGTGAAAGATGCAGATTGAGAGACTACCCGTAGGTTACCTGTAGCCGAACACCGGTCCCGTTACAATATTCCCATGCCGAAAATCGCCGCGTCCACCGCGCTTGCGCGCCTGCGCATCCTCGATCTGTCCAGAGTGAGGGCCGGGCCGACCTGCGTCAAGCAGTTCGCGGATTTCGGCGCCGATGTCATCAAGATCGAGTCGCCTCCGGGCGTCGACCCGAACGAGGGCATGGGCGGGCCGCGCGACGGCCCGGACATGCAGAACCTGCACCGCAACAAGCGCTCGATGACCCTGAATCTCAAGCTGCCGGAATCGCGCGAGGTGCTCGCGCGGCTGGTGAAGACCGCCGACGTGGTGGTCGAGAATTACCGCCCGGACGTCAAGTTCCGCCTCGGAATCGACTACGAATCGCTGAGCAAGATCAACCCGCGCATCATCCTCGCCAGCGTCTCCGGCTTCGGCCAGGACGGCCCCTATCGCGACCGGCCGGGATTCGACCAGATCGCGCAGGGCATGAGCGGCCTCATGGGCGTCACCGGCGAGCCCGGCGGCAAGCCGATGCGCAGCGGCGCCGCGATCGCCGACGTCGCCGGGGGACTGTTCGCCGCGCTCGGCGTCATGACCGCGCTGCTCGAGCGCGAGGCCTCGGGCAAGGGGCAGTGGGTGCAGTCGTCGCTGCTGCAGGCGGGCATCGCGCTGCTCGACTTCCAGGCCGCGCGCTACGCGATGAAAGGCGAGGTGCCGCCGCAGATGGGCAACGACCACCCGACCAGCATGCCGACCTCGGCCTACCAGACCGCCGACGGCTACATCAACGTCGCCTGCTCGGGCGACGGCATGTGGAAGCGGCTGTGCAACCTCCTCGGCCGCGAGGACCTGATCGCGCGGCCCGAGTTCAAGGACAACGAAAGCCGCTCGATCAACCGCAAGCAGCTGAACGAGATCCTGAACGACGCTTTCTCGAAAGAAAAGAGCGAAGAGTGGATCGGCACGCTCAACAAGGCCGGCGTGCCCTGCGGTCCGATCTATCGCATGGACGAGGTGTTCGCCGATCCGCAGGTGCGCCACATGAAGGTGGCGGTCGAGGTGAAGCATCCGCGCCTGGGCAAATTCAACGTGCTCAACCAGGCCGCGAGGCTCTCGCGCACGCCGGCGGCGGTGGTCGCGCCGACGCCCGAGCTCGGCGAGCACACCGGCGAGATCCTGCAGGAGCTGGGCTACAAGGCAGACGAAATTTCCTCTTTGAAAAGCAAGGGAGTCATCTGATGAGCGTCCTCGAGCTGACCGAAAGAATCATCGCGCGCAAGGAAGGCGCGGTGGGCTGGCTCATCTTCAACAATCCCGAGCGCCGCAACGCGGTCTCGGTCGACATGTGGGAAGCGATTCCCCGCGTGCTGGCGGACTACGAAGCGGACCCCGCCATCCGCGTCATCGTGCTGGCGGGCGCCGGCGACAAGGCGTTTGTCTCCGGGGCCGACATCTCGCAATTCGAGAAGCAGCGCTCGAGCGAGGACGCGGTGCAGCGCTACGAGGAGCTCGCCGAGGCCGCGCAGGCGCGGCTGCAGAACTGCGACAAGCCGGTGATCGCGATGATCCGCGGCTACTGCCTCGGCGGCGGCCTCAACATCGCGGTGCTGTGCGACATACGCATCGCGGCCGACGACGCGCGCTTCGGCATCCCGGCGGCGAAGATGGGCCTGGGCTACCGCGCCTCGTCGATGAAGAACCTGGTGGACATCGTCGGCGCGGCGTTCGCGCGCGAGATCATGATCACCGGGGGCCAGTTCACCGCGAGCGAAGCCAAAGAGATGGGTTTGGTCAATAAAATAACTTCTGTGGAAGGGCTGGAAAAAGCGGTCAAGGAGTACTGCGAAACCATTTCCGGCAACGCGCCGCTCACCATGAGCGCGGCGAAGCGCATCATCCGCGAGGTCGTGAGGACGAACTACGACGCCGCGAAGTGCAAGGCCTGGGCGAAGGAATGCTTCGACAGCGAAGACTACAAGGAAGGCAGGAAAGCCTTCATGGAGAAAAGAAAGCCCGCGTTCAAGGGAAGATAAAAAAAGGGCGTTACCGAGGAGGATGAGATGAGGCTTGCAGTCGCGGTTCTTGCATTGGTTTTTTCGCACGCCGTTTTCGCGCAGGGTTCGTTTCCGTCGAAGCCGATCACCATGGTGGTGGGCTTCGAGCCCGGCGGCGGCACCGACACCGTGGCGCGCATCGTCGCCAAGTTCCTGAGCGACAACATCGGCCAGCAGGTGGTGGTCGAGAACCGCGCCGGCGCCGGCGGCAATATCGCCGTGGACTACGTCGCGAAGGCCGCGCCCGACGGCTATACCGTGGTGCTCGCCAACGTCGGCGCGCTGACCGTGAACCCGCACATGATCAAGCTCGCCTACGACCCGCTGAAGGACCTCGCGCCGGTGACCATGGCGGTGGTGTTTCCCAACGTCATCGTGACGCACCCGCGGATTCCGGCCAAGACGCTGGCCGACTTCGTGAAGCTCGCGAAGGCCAAGCCCAACACCATCACCTACGCCTCCTCCGGCGTGGGCGGCGCCGGCCACCTGGCGGGCGCGCTGCTCGAGATGGTCGCGGACATCAAGCTCGTGCACGTGCCCTACAAGGGCGGCGGGCCGGCGATGCGCGGCCTGCTCGGCGGCGAGATCGACTCCTATATGGCGACGCCGGTCACCGTGCTGCCGCAGATCAAGAACGGCAAGGCCAACGCCATCGCGACCACCGGAGCCAAGCGCTCGGCTTCGCTACCCGATGTGCCGACGGTGGCCGAATCCGGCTACCCAGGCTACGAGGCGCTGAACTGGTATGCCTACCTCGCGCCGGCGAAGACGCCGCGCGACGTCATCGAGCGGCTCAACCGCGAGCTGACGAAGGTGCTGCGCATGCCCGAGGCGGTCAAGCTGCTCGATGGCCAGGGCGTGGAGCCCGACCCGGGCACGCCCGAGCAGCTCGCGGCCTACATGAAGCGCGAATACGAGACCTGGGGCAAGGTTGTGAAGCAGGCCGGCATCCAGGCTCAATAGGTCTTACATGAAAGCTTTTTATATCTCGGCCGTGGGCGGCAAGACCGTCCTCGAAAAGCGGGACGTACCGCAACCCCAGCCCAACGCGGGCCAAGTGCTCGTCAAAGTAAAGGCGGTGGGGCTCAACCGCGGCGAGTTCATCGTCGGCGGGCTGGTCAAGGCGGGCGCCGCGAAGCCCGCGGGCAACGAGGCGGCGGGCGAGGTGGTCGAAGGCGGCGAGCGCAGCGGCCTGCGCGCCGGCCAGCGCGTGATGGGCCGCTGTCCCGGCGCGTTCGCGGAGTACGCGCTGATGGACGAGCGCGAAGCGATCCCGGTGCCGGCGAACCTGTCATGGGAAGAGGCCGCGTCGATCCCGCTCACCTTCATGGTCGTGCACGACATGCTGATCGAGCAGGGCAAGCTGAAGGCCGGCGAGTGGCTGCTGGTGACAGGCGTGTCCTCCGGAGTCGGCGTTGCCGCCCTGCAGGCTGCGCATGCCTTGGGGGCGAAAGTAATTGGAACTTCCGGTTCTCCGAAAAAGCTGGAAGCCCTGAAAAAGCAAGGTCTCGATCTCGGTATCGAAACGAGAAAGCCCGACTTCGCGAAAATAGTGCTCGATAAGACCGAAGGCAAAGGCGCCAATCTCTGCGTCAACACCGTCGGCGGCTCGGTGTTCGCCGAATGCGTGCGCGCGCTGGGCTTCGAGGGGCGGCTCGCGATCGTCGGCTATGTCGACGGCGTGCTGAAGGGCGACTTCGATCTCGAGGCGGTGCACGTGAAGCGGCTGCGGATCTTCGGCGTCTCCAACAAGCAGCGCAGCGCCGAGCAGCGCGCGGCGACCGTGAAAGGCTTCACCGCCGATTTCATGCCGCTCTTCGCCGGCGGGCGCATCAAGCCGCTGATCGACCGCGTCTTCGGTTTCGAGGACCTCGAGAAGGCGAAGGCGTACATGGAATCCGACGCGCACGTAGGCAAGATTGTCGTAAAAGTCTGAACGGCTTATATTCAAGCCTCCCCGTTTCCAGTCAGGAGAAAGACCCAATGAAAAAACTACTAACCGGTCTGCTGCTTGCAGTAGTGCTCGCCGCGCCCCACGCCTACGCCGCGCTCATTCCCACCGAAGGCTCGGAGCGCGATCGCGTGATGGCGCTGATCGAGCGGCCCGAGATTGCTCAGCAGCTCGAGAAGTTGGGCATCCCGCAGAACCAGGCGAAGGATCGCGTCGCGGCGATGAGCGAGGCGGAAGTCGCGAGCCTCGCCGGCAAGCTCGATGCGCTGCCCGCCGGCGGCGCGCTCAGCAACCAGGACTTCCTGATCATCCTGATCATCGTCCTGCTGATCGTGCTGCTCGTGGCCTGAGCGTCACGCCGCCAGCTCTATAGTCTCGCGGCGCTCGTTCACGGTGCGCAGCCGCACCGGGCGCCGCCAGACTCTTCTCACGTACTCGAGCACCTTGCGCGCGCGCGCCGCGTCGAGCCCGCGGCCGTCGCTCGCGTGGTCGTGGACGAGCTCCAGGGCGCCGTCGGACTTCATCTCGACGGCGGCGACCCGCGGCGCGCCGTAGTTGAATTTCGGCGCGAGGATCGCCTCGCGCACCGCGTCCAGGTCGCGCGTCGTGACGCGGATCTCCTGGTCCTGCTTTTCCTCGTAGACGAAGAGGCCCGAGGTCTCGGCGAGCTCGCGGCCGAGCCAGTTGCGGATGAAGCCGAAGTCGTCCTCGTCGCGGCGCACCTCCATCGCTCTTGCGAGGCCGTGGGTCTCGACGATGTGCTCCCAGATGGTGAAGCCCAGGTGATAGGGATTGACCGACAGCGACGCCTCGCGGCCGGAGGCGAACGGCCGCACCACGTCGGAATGCGCCTTGATCGCCGCGAGGTACAGCGGCTGCGGCAGGAAGTCCGCCTCGCGCAGCAGGCGCGCGTGCCAGTAGGAGGCCCAGCCCTCGTTCATGATCTGGCAGGCGAACACCGGATAGAAGTACAGCGACTCGGCGCGCACCATCAGGAAGATGTCGCGCTCCCACTGCTCGAGCTCGGGCGCGTACTGCGCGATGAACCAGAGGAGATCGTACTCGGGATGCGGCGGCACCGCCGCGCGCAGCGGGGCCGCATTCATGCCGACGGGCAGGCTCAGCTTCTCGGCGGTGCCGGGGAGCTGCCCGAATTTCTTTTGGAAGCTGTTTTCCTTCTGTAAAACCTTTTCAGGAACGAACTCCGGATAGCGCGACCGATGCAGCTCGCCGCCGACGTCGACGTGCGATTCGAGCGCGAGGGCCGCGTCGAGCACCAGCTCGACGCGCTCCAGGCCCACCGCCTGGATCGCCTGCTGGATGCGCTGCGCGTGCGCCGCGGCGTGCTCGACGATGTTGCCGCCGGCCATCTCGTGGAAGCGGGCGAAGAGCTGGTTGTGCTTGGCGAAGTCGGCATGCCCGAGGACGTGCGCCGTGACCAGCGTGTTCTCGGCCAGAGAGTTGGCGTCCATCAGGAAGGCGCGGCAGGGGTCGCCGGGGAACATCACCTCGAAGATCTTCGAGTGGCCCATGCTCTGGCGCACCAGCTGGTGGATGTAGCGCACGCCGAAGGACCAGTGCGGCATGCGGATCGGCAGGCCGTAGACCGCGATCTCGGTCATCAGGCTCGCCGGCGCGACCTCGAAGTCGACCGGGTAGTAATCGAGCCCGAGCCGCTGCGCCAGCTCCTCGATCTGCGCCGCGTAGGCTTCGAGCTCGGAGGGCGCCTGGGTCATGCGGCCTGCTTCCGGCTTTCTTCCTTGAAGAACTCGCGGATCGTGCGCCATACGTCCTCCTGCGAGCCGAGGCGGCTGGTGCCCACCGGCAGGCCGCCGGCGCGCATCTCGGCGAAGAGCTCGGCGAGCTGCGTCTCGCGCGGCCGGAAGGTGGCGATGCCGCCGGTCTCGACATAGCCCGCGTAGTTGACCTGGCGGGCGAGCGCGCCCAGCGAAGCGCTCGCGCCGGCGCGGTCCTCGGCGGCGTTCTCGCCGTCGGAAGCGTAGAAAAAGTACACGTTATAGCGGCTCGGGTCGTAGCGCGTCCGGGTCACATCGAGGGCGAGCTTGAACGCGCTCGAGGACACCGTGCCGCCGCTCGACTGCGCCTGGAAGAACTGGCTCTCCTCGAACTCCCAGGCCTCGCCGGCGTGGGCGATGAACACGGTCTCGACCTTCGTGTACTGGCGCCGGATGCCCTGCAGCGCGAAGAAGAAGAAGGTCTTGGCGAGGCGGCGCTGCGCCTCGTCCATGCTGCCCGAGACGTCGAGCGCGAAAATCACCGCGGCATTGGTCGCCGGCGTGGTGCGCTTGACGAGCTGCCTGAAGCGCAGGTCGTCGTTGGTGATCGGCACGACGTCCGGCCCGAGCTTCTCCTGGATCGAGCGCCGCTTTACCGCCTCCTTGATCGTCTTCCTGCGGTCCAGGCGCGAGCGCGCGCCGCGCTTGTCCCAGCCCTCGCGAGTCCAGTCGGGCTCGTCGAGGGTCGCGGAGCGCCGCGGCTTGAGCTCGGGAAGCTTCAGCTCCTCCCACAGCCAGTCGACGATCTCGTCGATCTTCAGCTCGACCACGAACTTGATCTCGCCGTTCTCGGTGCCGCCCCTGCCGGAGCTCTCGCCGTCCTCGCGCCCGGGACGCAGCACGTCGCCGGGCTTGCCCTCGCCCTGCCCGGCGCCGCTTTGCTCGGCGCTCTCCGCGAGGCGCAGGCGCGCGTGCTCGAGGAACTTCACGGGCACGAGCACCGTGCGGTTGCCCGGCTGGCTGATCAGGTTCTCGTTCGCGAGCAGCTCGGGCAGCGTGCTCTTCACCGCCTCGCGCACCTTCTGGTTGTGCCGCAGCCAGTCGCGCGCCCCTCGGGAGAAGAGGTCGTACCAGGGCGTCTCGGCGGCAATTCTTATCAAGAAAAACTACTCTTGAGCGAGAAGCGTGGTGACATAGTTCAGCGCCTCGCGGGCGCTGTGCGCGTCGTAGCCGTACTCGTCGACCAGGCGCTTCTCGACCGCCGAGACCTTGTTGCGCGTCTCGTCGTCGGGGCGCGTGCTGGAGCTCACCAGGCGCAGGACATCGCGGCGCTGCTCGAAGAGGTATTGCTCGACCGCGTCGTGCAGCGGCGCGTGGCTGTCGAGGGTGAACTTCTCGCCGCGCTTGTACGCGCCCATCGCCTTCCTGACCACTTCCTGGCGGAACGAGAGCTTGCCCGACTCGGAGATGCGGATCTTCTCCTCCACCGAGCGCAGGAAGCGCTCGTCGGGCTTCCTCTCCTCGTTGGTGATCGGGTCCTTGATGGTGCGGCTGTCGAGCTGCGCCTCGACCTCGTCGAGGTACTTGTCGAGGAGCTGCTGGGCCTCCTGCTCGAAGGACACGAAGAGGGCCTTGTGCACGTCCTCCTTCACCCAGCGGTTGTAGAAGTCCTTGCGCACCAGGACGAGGAAGTCCACCCACTTGCGCTTCTTCTTGCCGTCCATCCGCACATCGGACTCGATCGCGTCCTTGAGGGCGATCAGGACGTCCATGGTGGTGAGGCTCTTCGCGTGCGACTGGATGATCGCGTTGGAGAGCGCGTTGATGACGAAGCGCGGCGACACCCCGGCGAGGCCTTCCTCGGGCGCGCGGGCGCGGATCTTCTCGATCTCCGACTGCGCCATGCCCTCGACGTCCTCGCCGGCGTAGAGCCGGGTCTTCTTCACGTTCTCGGCCTCGTGGTCGTCGCCCTCCTGCATGCGCGTGAGCACCGCAAAGGCGGCGGCGACGTGCAGCGCGTGCGGATCCAGGTGCACTTCGCGGAACGCCTGCGTCGACGAGGTGAGCTTGCGGTAGATGCGCGCCTCTTCCTTGTACGAGAGCGTGTACGGCACCTGGATGATGACCATGCGGTCGAGCAGCGCCTCGTTCTCCGGCTCCTGCAGGAACTTGCGGAACTCGGCGAGGTTGGTGTGCGCGATGATGGTTTCATCCAGATGGATGAGCGGGAAGCGCGACACCTTGACGTTCTTCTCCTGCGTGAGGGTGAGCAGCAGGTACAGGAACTCGCGCTTCACCTTGAGGATCTCGATCATCTCGAGCATGCCGCGGCTCGCGGCGAACACCGCGCCGGACCAGGACCAGGCGCGCGGGTCGCCTTCGTCGCCGATCTCCGAGACCTTCGAAAGATCCACCGAGCCGACCAGGTCGGCGATGTCGGCCGTGGTCGGGTCGTGCGGCGCGTAGGTGCCCACGCCCATGCGGCCGGCTTCCGACAGGAAAATGCGCTCGACCGGCATCTGCATGAAGTCGCCGTTGTATTCGTGCGCGAGCCGGCTCACGCAATGCGGGCAGAGCTCGCCGCGGATGTCGACGCCGTGGGTCTGGCGGACCTGGCCGCGCAGCGTATGCGGCACGAGGTGCAGCGGCGACTCGTGCACCGGGCAGCCGTGGATCGCGTAAAGCGCCCCGGCGTCGGTATGGCTGTACTCTTCCAGGCCTCGCTTAAGGAGAATCACGAGCGAGGACTTGCCGCCGGAGGGCGGCCCCAGTAGCAGAAGCAGCCGTCTGCCAACCTCGGAGCCGGCCGCGGCGGCCTTGAAATAATCGACCAGGCGCTCGATCGTGTCGTCGATGCCGTAGAGCTCGTCCTCGAAAAGCTGACAGCGCCAGCGCCCGGCGCTGTCGCCGAAGCCCTCGACGCGCATCATGTCCCAGATATACTGGTGGCTGGAACGCGCGATGCCGCGCGGGTCGGCCGGGAAAACCCCTTCGAGGAAGCTGGAAAAGGTCCCGGCCCAGCGTGCGGCGCGATGCTGCTTGCCGAACTCCGCCAGAGACTTGAGCAGTTCGGAATGCCGCTGCGGAACTCCTGCGATCGGGCTATTCATGGCGCACCTCTCAGTAGGCGGTCAACACAATTCCTCTGATAACGTTAGATCACGAATCGTTCGTCTCTATCCATCACTAAGCAACGCCTGAACCTGTCCAACGGACCTATGGTCGAACAGTTGACCGAACAACAGACGAAACAATGATGAGAGAAATCTTCGGCCTCGCGGACGATCCGCCGGCGCGCAGGCGCTGGTTCCACGACGACTATTTCGATCTATTCGTCTGGGAGACAGGCGATGAAGTCACTTTGTTCCAGCTTTGTTACGGAATAGATTCGGCCGAGCGCGCCCTGGTCTGGGACAAGGCGCGCGGCCTGTTCCACGACGGCGAGCCCGGCGCCGCGGAGTTCGTCGGGCGCTTCGAGGATGCCGCGGCCGGACTTCCGGACAAAATCAAGCGCGAAGTGCGCGAGAAGGTGCACGAGTTCGCCGGCCGCCGCCTCGCGGTGCAGAGCCGGCGCAAGCAGTTCAGGCGCGCCCCCTGGCAGAACGGTCAGGCCAAGTAGCTACCGGGGTAGCTTTTCAGCGACAATAGCCTTTCCCAAGGGAGGGGCCATGAAACCTGAGATCGTGTTGCTGCTGTGGGCCGTCGCGCTCACCGTCGTTCAGATGCTGATCGCAGTGAGCGGGGCCACGCTGCAGGTGGGCCTGCCGGTGCTCGCGAGCAACCGCGACAAGATGCCGCCGCTCACCGGCTGGGTCTGGCGCGCGCAGCGCGCGCACTTCAACATGCTCGAGAGCCTGGTGCTGTTCGCGGCGCTGGTGCTGGTGGCGGTGGTTTCGAGCAAGACCAACCAGACGACCCTGCTCGGCGCGCAGATCTTTTTCTGGGGACGGGTCGCCTACGCGGCGATCTACCTCGCGGGCATTCCCTGGCTGCGCACCGGGGCCTGGGTCGTCTCGCTCATCGGCCTCGTCCTGATCTTCCTGCAGCTACTGTAGGAAGGCCGTAGGCGACCGGCCGGATCGGGGAGCCCGCGGCGCCCCGATCGCGCAGCGGCAGCACCATGGTGCACGAGGTCCACACATGGTCGCGCGCGAGCTCGTCGAGCTTCGAGTTCTCGATGTGGTGGATTCCCATCTGCGAGATGAGATGGTGGTGAACGGCGAAGGGCAGCCCGGGGGGCGTCCCCGCCGCGGGCGCGCCCTTGCCCTCGAGCATGCCTTCGGGCACCGGGTCGATGAAGGGCGTGTCGAGCCCGATCGCCACGATGCGCCGCTCCCCCAGGTAACGCGCCGCGTCGTATGAAAGGCCCGGGGCCTTGCTGTAATAAACCTTCTCGGTATCCGGATCGCGCCAGTAGTCGCCCCAGCCGGTATAGATGTAGACGACGTCGCCGGGCAGGATGCCGCGCTGCCCGAGACCCTGCGCCTTGAGCATTTCCTCGATGTGCTTTGCGGTGACCACCTCGCCCGCCTTCATCGGCTGGCCGTGGCCGACATAAGCTTTCGCGTCGAGCAATACGGCGCTAGTGACGATCGGCGGCGCCTTTTCCATGCCGAGCTTGAGCAGAGGCGAGTCCGCGGCCGGCTTGACCTGGCTCTGCGAATAGCCGTTGTAGTACGTCGCCTGGTCCGCGGGGAAGGGCTCCTTTCCGTCCCACGGCTCCTTGAGCGCGCCGAAATGCCCGAGGGCGTCCATCTGCGTGCCCTGCTGGGCGGGCTCGGCGCCCTCGTTCATCGCCTCGCTGTTGAAGGCGTGCGCCGAGCCGGGAATCCCGGCAGTGGGCTTGGGTTTCACCTCGTACGGTCCGGCGAAGGGCGACAGCGGCATGGAATTCGACCGCGGCTGCGATACTTCGTACACTTTCGCGCCGGGCAGCGACAGGTGGTACGCGCAGCGCGCCCACGTCGCGGGCCCGACCTGGTTCGCCATGCCGCGCTCGTCGCCCGTCGGCCAGGGCGGCGGCGGCGTTTTCAGGCGCTGCAGCTTCACCGGCTCCTGGGCATGCGCCTGCATCTGCGGGTGAACCGAGAAGACGAAGCCAACAACAATCCATCTAAGATAGGTCGCCATGGGTATCAGAAAGTGCGGCATCCTCCGCGGAAGGGAAAGTCTACTGCCTAAGCTGTGCCTCGCGCTTTTCGGCGTGGTCCTGGGAGGCAATGCGGCCGCGAATAGCGATCCGCTCACCGATGTGGTGCCAACGGGCGGCGCGGGAATCGCGGCGGTGGTGACTGCGGAGCGCTCGCCGTACCGGGGCGCCGGCATCCAGTACGACTACCTGCCCTTATACGTTTACGAGGGCGAACATCTCTATCTACATTCCCAAAGCGCCGGTTTGAAGTTCGGGCCCGGCACGGGCCAACCGCGCTTCGATGTCTTCATCCGGCGGCGTTTCGAAGGCACGCCTTACCATCGCACGCCCGAGAGCCTCGCCGGAATGGCGAAGCGCGAGCTCGGCGCCGATGCCGGCGCGAGCGCGGAGATGAGGGGCGACTGGGGCATCGGCTTCGTCGAATATCTGGTGGATGCTTCCGACAGCTCGCATGGCCGCGAGCTGCGCCTGGGATACAAGTACCCGATCCGCCAGGGCGCATGGTGGCTGCGCCCCTACGTCACGCTCGGCTGGCGAAACGGCGCGCTTAACGACTACTACTACGGCGTGCGGCCGGAAGAAGCGACCGCGGCGCGGCCCGCCTATACGGCCGGCGCCGGCGTTTCTCCCGAGATCGGCGTGTACGCGGCTTACAGCCTGAGCCAACGATGGAGCCTGGTCGGCGGCTATTCGCTAAAGCGCTGGCCGGCCAGCGTCGGCGACAGCCCGATCGTGGACAACCGGCTGCAGTGGCAGGCCACGGTGGGAATCGGCTACGACCTCACGCCCGAGCGCAAGGAGTGGACGCAGAGCGCCCCGCTCATCGTGCGCGGCTACTACGCCGCCTCGAGCGACTGCAACGTCGGCCACATCATCCAGCTGCGCTGCTTCTCCGTCCATACGAAGGACGACACCAATCTCGCCGGCTTCGAGCTCGGCAAGCCGCTCCTCGAGCGCGTGAACGGCTGGCCGCTCGACATCGCCGGCTTCGTCGGCGTGCAGCGGCATTTCGAGGACCGCAACCAGCCCGACTTCTGGTCGTTCCGCACGTACATCAAGCCCTACTTCTACGGCTTTCCCTGGGATTCGCGCGTACGGACCCGCATCGGCCTGGGCCTGGGCCTGTCGTGGGCGCAGCGGGTCCCGTTCAGCGAGAACCGCGACCTCTCCGAGCGCGGGCGCAACGAGTCGAAGCTGCTCCAGACCTTCGACCCCACCGTCGACTTCAGCGTCGGCGACCTCATCGGCTCGAAGAAGTGGCACGAGACCTTCCTCGGCCTCGGCGTCTCGCACCGCTCCGGCATCTTCGGCACCTCGCGCCTGCTCGGCAACGTCAACGGCGGCTCGAATTACATCTATGGGTATCTGGAGACCAAGCTCTGATGTCGAAACTGCGCGTGCAAAGCTTCGGGCTTTCCATCGACGGCTACGGCGCCGGGCCGAATCAGGATCTGCAGAATCCGCTCGGCGTCGGGGGCCCTGAGCTGATGGAATGGTTTTTCCATACGCGCCTGTGGCGCGACATGCACGGCCAGGGCGAGGGCGAGACGGGAATCGACAACGGCGTCGCGGAGCAGGGCTTTGCCGGAATCGGCGCCTGGATCCTTGGGCGCAACATGTTCGGTCCCGTCCGCGGGCCGTGGCCCGATGAGAGCTGGAAGGGCTGGTGGGGCGACGAGCCGCCGTATCACACGCCGGTCTTCGTGCTGACGCATCACCCGCGCCAGCCGCTCAGGATGAAGGGCGGCACGGAGTTTCGCTTCGTCACCGAAGGAATTCAGGCCGCGTTGGAGCAGGCGAAAGCCGCGGCGGGCGGGCGCGACGTGCGCCTCGGCGGCGGCGTATCGACGGTCCGGCAGTATCTTCGCGCCGGGTTGATCGACGAGCTGCATCTGGCCATGCGGCCGGTCCTGCTCGGCGCCGGCGAGCATCTTCTGAACGGCATCGATACGCGCGCTCTGGGTTATGAAATCGCGAAGTCCGTCGCGGGCGAGCGCGCGACGCACCTCTTCCTGCGAAAGCGCGGGTAGCTTCGTCAGCCCAGCGACGAATACCCGCCGTCGACCGGGATCGCGGCGCCGGTGACGAAGTCCGAACCGGAGCAGGAGAGAAACACGGCGATGCCGGCGAGGTCCGCGGGCTCGCCCCAGCGGCCGGCGGGCGTGCGCGATTGCACGCGCTCATTCAATCCCGTCAACTCGACGCGCGCTTTCTGCGTGAGCGCCGTATCGATCCAGCCGGGGAGCACGGCGTTCACCTGGATGTTGTCCTTCGCCCAGGCGCAGGCGAGCGCCTTGGTGAGCTGCACCACGCCGGCTTTGCTTGCGGCGTAAGGCGCGAGATAGGCGGCGGCGAAGATCGACATCATCGAGCCGATATTTATGATCTTGCCGCCGCCCGCGCGCTTCAGGTGCGGGTAGACGGCCTGCGAGGCGACGAAGGCGCTGGTGAGATTGGTGTCCATCACCTTTTTCCAGTCCTCGAGCGCGAGGTCCTGCGGCGCCTTGCGGATGTTCATGCCGGCGTTGTTCACGAGGATGTCCAGGCGGCCGAGCTCGCGGGCGGCCTGGTCCACCATGGCGCGGCAGGCTTTTTCGTCTTCCACGTCTGCCTTCAGAGCAATCGCTTTTACCGAAAAAGCCTCGAGCTGCCTGACGGCGTCCGCGTTCTTCTTCTCGTTGCGCCCGGCGATCGCGACCGCCGCGCCGGCCTGCGCGAGGCCCTTCGCCATGCCGAGGCCGATGCCGCCGTTGCCGCCGGTCACGAGCGCCGCCTTGCCGGCGAGGCTGAAGGCCCGTCCCGCGTCGAATGTTTTCATGGCGGCGATTATGATGCCACTCCGACAACCAAGGAGCGTCGCGATGAGAGACAGGCTTTTCGAGCAGGGGCTGAAGCTGCGCAAGCGGGTGCTGGGCGCGGCGTATGTCGAGCGGCAGTTCAGGAACGCCGACGCGTTCTCGCTGCCGATGCAGATGCTGGCGACGAAATCGGCGTGGGGCATGGTGTGGACCCGCCCCGGGCTGCCGCGCCGGATCCGCAGCATGCTGAACATCGCGATGCTCGTGGCGCTCGGCAAGGCGGACGAGCTCGAGCTGCACCTGGACGGCGCGCTGCGCAACGGCGTGAGCAAGAAGGAGATCGCCGAGATCCTGCTGCAGTCGGCGATCTACTGCGGCTACCCGGCCGCGCTCGGAGGCTTCCGCACCGCGCGCGAGTACTTCGCGAAGCACCCGAAGAGACCGGCGAAGAAGCGGTGAGCGCTCTGCGCACGCTCCTCGCGCTGGCGGTCCTGCTCGCGCAGGCGGCGCCTGCGGCGGAGGTCTATCCCGCGAAGCCGATCCGCTTCGTGGTCGCCTTCCCGCCCGGCGGCGGCACCGACATCATCGCCCGCTCGATCGCGCAGAAGCTCGCAGAGCGCCTCGCGCAGCAGGTGGTGGTCGACAACCGGCCCGGCGCGGGAGGCAACATCGGCACCGACATCGTCGCGAAGAGCGCGCCCGACGGCTACACGGTGCTGATGGGCTCCGCCGGGCCGCTCGCGATCAACGCGAGCCTGTTCGCCGAGATGCCCTTCGATCCGATGCGCGACCTCGCCCCGGTCACGCTCGCGGCGTCCACGCCCAACGTGCTCGTCGTTCACCCCTCGCTCGCGGCAGCGACCGTGAAGGAGCTGGTCGCGCTCGCAAAAGCAAGGCCGGGCGCGATCAACTTCGCGTCCTCCGGGCACGGCACGCCGGCGCAGCTCGCGGGGGAGCTGTTCAACGTGATGGCCGGCGTGAAGATGGTCCATGTGCCTTACAAAGGCGCCGCCCCTGCGCTGACCGATCTCCTGAGCGGCCAGGTGCAAGTCATGTTCTCGACCATGCCGCCGGCGCTGCCGCACATCAGGGACGGAAAGCTGCGGGCGCTCGCGGTCACGAGCCTGCGGCGCTCGGGCGCGATGCCCGGGCTGCCGACGGTGGACGAAGCGGCGCTCGCGGGATTCGAGGCGAATACCTGGCACGGCGTGGTGGTGCCGGCGGGCACGCCTGCGGCGATCGTCGCCCGGCTCAACCGCGAGATCGTCGCGATCCTGCATCTGCCCGACGTCGTCGAGCGCCTCTCGAGCCAGGGCGCGGAGCCCGTCGGCAGCACGCCGGAGGAATTCGCCGCCTACATCCGCTCCGAATCGGTCAAATGGGCGAAGGTGGTCCGGCAGTCGGGCGCCAGGGCGGAGTAAGCGCTTTGTCCAGCCAGCGCGCGATCACGGCGGCGATGTCCGCGCAGATACTTGACAAAAGCAAGTATCTTGCCGGATGCTGCGCGCTCGCATGCAGTCCCCCGATCACACCGAGGCCGTGCGCCGCTTCAACCGCTTCTATACGGGGCGCATCGGCGTGCTGCCGGAGGAGTACCTCGGCAGCAGCTATTCCCTCGCCGAGGCGCGCGTCGTCTACGAGCTCGGCCGCAGGCGGCAATGCACGGCGACCGAGCTCGGCAAGGAGCTCGAGCTCGATCTTGGCTACCTGAGCCGGGTCCTCCGGGGGCTGAAGCGCCGCGGCGTGCTCCAGGGAAGCGCTGCGCCCGAGGACGGCCGCCGCCGCACGCTCACGCTGACGCCGAAGGGCCGCAAGTCCTATCTCGCCCTCGATTCGCGCTCCCGCGAGGAGATCAGCGGACTGCTTTCCGGAATACCTGCAGGGGAGCAGGCACGGCTGGTGAACGCCATGAAAATCGTGGAATCGCTCCTGTCTTTCGGAAAAGATCTCTCAGTAGACAAAAAATCGGAAACACCCCGGAAATCGACGGCATCCCGGATAACCATTCGCACCCACCGGCCCGGCGACATGGGCTGGGTGGTGCAAAGCCACGGGCGCCTGTACTTCGAGGAGCAGGGCTGGGATGAGCGCTTCGAGGCGCTGGTCGCGGGGATCGCGAAGGACTTCGTGCAAAAGCTCGACCGCGCGCGCGAGCGCTGCTGGATCGCCGAGCTGGACGGCGAGCCGGCAGGCTCGGTATTTCTGGTGAAAAAAAATAAAACTACGGCGAAGCTGCGGCTGCTGCTGGTGGCGCCCGGGGCACGGGGCCTGGGCCTGGGCAAGCGCCTCGTCGGCGAGTGCATCGCCTTCGCGCGCGCCAAGGGATATCGAAAGCTCGTGCTCTGGACGCAATCGACGCTTGCTGCTGCGCGGCATATCTACCGCGCGGCGGGGTTTCACGTGGTGAAGCGCCAGCGCCACCGCGAATTCGGCTACGATCTGACGGGAGAGTACTGGGAACTGAGTCTGTAACCAGGGCCTGTAGGATCTCCACCCACTGGAATCTCCACATGGATGTCTCGGCAAAGGGCCTGCGGGTCCTCGTCACCGCGGGCGGCGCCGGCATCGGCCGCGCCATCGCGCAGACCTTTCTCGAGCACGGCGCGCGCGTGCACGTGTGTGATGTCGATGAGAAAGCTCTTTCTGAAGTTGAAAAATCCATTACAAGGACAAAAGCGGACGTATCCAGTCTCGCCGATGTCGATCGGCTGTTCGATGACGTAAAGCGAAACCTCGGCGGGCTCGACGTCCTCGTGAACAACGCGGGCATCGCCGGGCCCACCGCCAAGGTGGAGGACATCCGGCCCGAGGACTGGGACCGCTGCATCGCGGTCGACCTGAACGGCATGTTCTACTGCACGCGCAAGGCGATGCCGATGATCAAGGGCGCGGGCGGCGGCAGCATCATCAATCTGTCCTCCGCCGCGGGCCGGCTCGCCTTCCCGATGCGCACGCCTTATTCGGCGGCGAAATTCGCCGTGGTCGGCTTCACCGAGAGCCTCGCCGCCGAGGCGGGCCCCGACAAGGTGCGCGTCAACTGCATCCAGCCCGGCGTGGTCGAGGGCGATCGCATCGACCGGGTGATCGCCGCCAAGGCGCAGCGCTTCGGCGCTTCGTTCGGCGACGTGAAGGCGAAAATGCTGGAGGGTGTCAGCATGCATACGACCGTCAGCGCGCAGGACGTCGCGAACACGGCGCTGTTCCTCGCGACCGAGGGCGGCAGGCATATCTCGGGGCAGGCGATTTCCGTTTGCGGCGGCACCCGGTATTTGGTTTGATTTTTTTCACATAAATAATTTCCTGCAGGAAAAGCGAAAAGCAAATGTCCGCCGCACAAGGCAAAGTCATCATCACCTGCGCCGTCACGGGCGCGATCCACACGCCGACCATGTCGCAGTACCTGCCGATCACGCCCGACGAGATCGCCGAGGCGGCGATCGGCGCCGCCAAGGCGGGCGCGGCGATCGTGCACCTGCACGCGCGCAACTCGAAGGACGGCAGCCCGACGCAGGACCCGGAGGTCTTCAAGCAGTTCCTGCCGAAGATCAAGGCGGCGAGCGACGTGGTGATCAATCTCACCACCGGCGGCGCCCCCACCATGACGGTGGACGAGCGCCTGCAGCCCGCGCTCAAGCTCAAGCCGGAGGTCGCGTCGCTCAACATGGGCTCGATGAACTTCGGCCTGTACGAGATGCTCGGGCGCTACAAGGAGTTCAAGCACGACTGGGAGAAGCCCTACCTCGCGGGCTCCGACGAGCGGATCTTCAAGAACACGTTCAAGGACATCCAGCGGATCCTGGAAAGCTGCCGGGAGAACGAGACGCGCTTCGAGGTCGAGTGCTACGACATCGGCCATCTCTACACCTGCGCGCATTTCCTCGAGCGCGGCCTCATCAAGCCGCCGCTTTTCATCCAGTCGGTGTTCGGCATCCGCGGCGGCATCGGGCCGCACCCGGAGGATGTGCTGCACATGAAGCGCACCGCCGACCGTCTTTTCGGCGACGCCTATTACTGGTCGGTGCTCGGCGCCGGCCGCAACCAGATGTTCATCGCCGCGATGTCCGCGGTGATGGGCGGCAACGTGCGCGTCGGCCTCGAGGACAGCCTGTGGCTCGGCCGCGGCCAGCTCGCCAGGACCAACGCCGAGCAGGTCGGCAAGGCGCGCCGGATCCTCGAGGAGCTGGGCCTTCAGGTCGCGTCGCCCGGCGAGGCGAGAGAAATGCTGAAATTAAAAGGAGGAAGGAATGTGGGTTTCTAGGCTTCTTGCATTTGCCTTTTTACTGGGGCTTTCTTTTGTAATCACTGCGCAAGACTGGCCAACCAAGCCCGTCAAGTTCGTCTCGCCCTATCCGCCGGGCGGCTCGGTGGATCCGCTGGCGCGGCTGATGGCGGCGAAGCTCACCGAATCGCTGAAGCAGTCGTTCATCGTCGAGAACCGCACCGGCGCCTCCGGCATCATCGGCACCGACTACGTGGCGAAGAGCGCGCCCGACGGCTATACCTTCGTCTTCATCTTCGACACGCACTCGGTGCACCAGGCGCTCAACCCGAAGCTGCCGTTCAACCCGGAAAAGGATTTCGCCCCGGTGATGATCTTCGGCACGGCGCCGATGGCGGTCACGACCGGCGCGGGCAAGCCGTACAAGAGCTTCGCCGAGGTCGTCGCCGCCGCGAAGGCGAAGCCCGACACACTCACCATCGGCAACGTCGGCAACGGCTCGCTCGGGCACCTCGCGACGATCCTCCTCAACCAGGCCGCCGGCATCAAGCTCGTGCCGGTGCCGTACAAAGGCGGCGGACCACTCTCGACCGACGCGCTGGGCGGACAGATCGACTTCGCGATGGCCTCGACGGCGGCCCAGGCGCAGCACGTGAGAGGCGGCAAGATGCGCGCGCTCGCCCTCACCGGCGCGAAACGCTCGCACACCATGCCGGATGTGCCGACGCTCACCGAGCTCGGCACGCCGGTCGTGGCGCACGCGTGGTGGGGCATCCTCGCGCCCGCCGGCACGCCCAAGCCGATCATCGACAAGATCGTCGCCGAGTTCCGCAAGGCGATCAAGCTTCCGGAGGTCGACAAGTTCCTGACCGAGACCCAGGGCATGGACGTCGTCGCCCTCGGACCGGAGGAGACGCAGAAATTCATCCTCGGCGAGATGGCGCGCTGGGGCAAGGTCGTGCGCGACAACAACGTCAAGGTCGAATGATGAAGCTCGCGATCCTCGACGATTACCAGCGCGTGGCCCTGAAGTCGGCCGACTGGGACCGCCTGAAGAAGAAGGACGTCGAGATCAGCGTCTTTCACGAGGCTTTCGCCTCCGCGGAGGACGCCGCGAAGAAGCTCGCGCCCTTCGAGATCCTGTGCCTGCTGCGCGAGCGCACCGCGTTCCCGCGCACGCTCACCGAGCGCCTGCCGAACCTCAAGTTCGTCTCGCTCACCGGCATCCGCGCCGGCAGCCTCGACTCGAAGGCGCTCGCCGAGCGCGGCATCCCGGTGAGCAACACGCGCTCCGGAAACAGCACTTACCTTACCTCCGAGCTCGCCTGGGGCCTCATCATTTCCGCCGCGCGCGATCTGGCGAAAGGCGAGCGCAACATGCGCTCGGGCCGCTGGCACGAGGGCCTCGCCGCGGGCTTCGGCCTGCACGGCAAGCGCCTGGGGCTGCTCGGCCTGGGCAAGATCGGCGGCCGCATGGCGCTCGTCGGCAAGGCCTTCGGCATGGATGTCGTCGCCTGGAGCCAGAACCTCACGCCCGAGAAGGCGGCCGAAGGCGGCGCCGCGTACGTCTCCAAGGAGGAGCTGCTGATGACCTCCGACGTCGTCAGCATCCACCTCGTCCTCTCGGATCGCACGCGCGGGCTGCTCTCCGCGAAGGAATTCTCCTCGATGAAGCCGAGCGCGCTGCTGGTGAACGTGTCGCGCGGCCCGATCGTCGACGAGGCGGCGATGCTCGACGCGCTGAAGAGCGGCCGCATCGCGCACGCCGCGCTCGACGTCTACGATCGCGAGCCGCTGCCGGCGGACCACCCGCTGCGCAAGATGGACAACGTCACGCTCTCGCCGCACCTGGGCTACGTGAACGACGAGAACCTGCGCATGTTCTACGGCGATGCCCTGGAGAACATCGAAGCCTGGCTCGCCGGCAAGCCGATCAGAGTTATCAACCAGTAAATGCATAGCACCAGGCTGTGCCTGGTCCGGCATGGCGAAACCGCGTGGAACGCCGAGGGCCGGGTGCAGGGGCAGCTCGACATCCCGCTGAACGCGACCGGCCTCGCGCAAGCTCGCGCTGTCGCATCTGTCTTGAAAAATGAATCCTTTGCGGCGATTTATTCGAGCGATCTCGTCCGCACTCAGCAGACCGCTCGGCCCGTCGCCGACCTTCTGAGGAAAAAAATCATACTGGATGAGAACCTCAGGGAGCGGCACTACGGCGCGTTCCAGGGGATGACCTACACCGAGGCAAGCGAGCGCATTCCCGAGGGTTACGCGCGCTTCAAGGCGAAAGATCCGGCGTACGACTTCGGCACGGGGGAATCGCTCTCGCGATTCAACGAACGCGCACTCGCCTGCATTCGTGATTTGGCACGCGAGCATGCCGGAGAAAATCTCCTTGTCATCACGCATGGCGGCGTGCTCGAGATGGTCTACCGGCATGCCACCGGCCGCGGCCTCTCGACGCCGCGCGATTTCGAGATTCCCAACGCGGCAATCAATCGCATCGAGATCGAGGGCTCGCAATGGCGCGTGTCTGCCTGGGCGGACATCGGCCATCTGTCCTCCGCGCTCGACGATCTGCCGGACTAGGCGTAGCTTCGCGAGATGGAAAAACAGCCGAATCAGGTGCAGGCAATATGAAAAAGAGCGCAACGACCAAGGGCGAATCCCCGTCCCGGCGGATCGACGCTAGGATCCGGGAAGTGGACGGCTGGAGGGGCAGGACGCTCTCCCGTGTCCGCGCTCTCATCAAGCAGGCCGATCCGGAGGTGGTAGAGGAGTGGAAGTGGGACGTTCCGGTCTGGTCTCACGATGGACTGATCTGCACCGGCGAGGCGTACAAGAGCGCCGTGAAGCTGACTTTCGCCAAGGGCGCTTCGCTCAAGGACCCTTCGGGCCTGTTCAACTCCAGCCTTGAAGGCAAGGTCAGGCGCGCCATCGATTTGCATGAGGGCGACGAAATAGATGAGGACGCCTTCAAGGCGCTCATACGCGCCGCCGCAGCCCTGAACGGCGCCTAGACCTCGAGCGGCTCTTCTTCCATCAGCGAGATCTGCTCCTTCAGCTCGAGGATGCGGTCCTGCCAGTAGCGCGGGGTGCCGAACCAGGGGAACGCGGCGGGAAACGCCGGGTCGTCCCAGCGCCGCGCGATCCAGGCGGAGTAGTGGACGAGCCGCAGCGTGCGCAGCGCCTCGACGAGGTTGAGCTGGCGCCGGTCGAGCTCCATGAAGTCCTCGTAGCCCGCGAGCACGCTGCGCAGCTGGAGCGACATGTCGGCGCGGCTGCCCGAGAGCAGCATCCACAAGTCCTGCATCGCGGGGCCCATGCGGGCGTCGTCGAGGTCGACGAAGTGCGGGCCGTCGTCGGTCCAGAGGATGTTGCCCGGGTGGCAGTCGCCGTGCAGCCGGATCTGCTTTACTTCCCCTGCGATTTGAAAGCTTCTTGAGACACCGTCGAGCGCCTGGCTGCTCGCCGCCTTCCACGAATCCAGCAGCTCCGCCGGGATCGCCGCATGCTCGAGCAGCCATGCCCTGGGCTCTTCGCCGAAGGATTTCGGGCTCAGTGTTTCCCGGGCCTGGAATTTTTTCGTCGAGCCCACGGCATGAATGCGGCCGATGAAGCGGCCGATCCATTCCAGGGCTTTCGGGTCCTCGAGGTTGGGCGTCCTGCCTCCCCGGCGCGGATAGACCGCGAAGGGAAAAACCGGCTCGGACGAGGTCTTCTGCAGGGTCTTGCCGTTCAATTGCAGCGGCGCGACGACCGGCACTTCGTGCTCCACGAGCTGCGCCGCGAACTCGTGCTCTTCCAGGATCTGACGGTCGCTCCAGCGGCCGGGGCGGTAGAACTTGGCGACCACCGGCTGGCCTTCATCCAGGTAGACCTGGTAGACGCGGTTCTCGTAGCTGTTCAGGCCGAGCAGGCGGCCGTCGGGGCGCAAGCCGACCGAGGAGAGGGCGTCGAGGACGGACTCGGGAGTTAGGGTGGAGTAGGGATGGGGGGAAGGAATGCGTTTATAGTAACTCCATGCGTGCGCCCGCCAGCAACATCGTCGAGGTCAAGGATCTTCATTTCGCCTACGGCAAGACGCAGATTTTTCGCGGCCTCTCGCTCGAGATCCCCCGCGGTCGCGTCGTCGCCATCCTCGGCGCGAGCGGCGGCGGCAAGTCGACGCTGCTGAAGCTGATCGGCGCCCAGCTGCGGCCCGCCCGCGGCACCATCAAGGTGGAGGGCAAGAACATCCACGCGCTCGACACCGACGCGCTTTACAAGCTGCGGCTCGAGATGGGCATGATGTTCCAGAATTCGGGCCTGTTCACCGACCTCTCGGTCTACGAGAACCTGGCCTTTCCGATCCGCGAGAATTTCGACGTGCCCGAGGACGCGCTGCGCCGCCTGGTGCTGATGAAGCTCAACGCCGTGGGCCTGCGCGGCACGCACGAGATGAAGCCGTCGGACCTGTCGGGCGGGATGACGCGGCGCGTCGCCCTGGCGCGGGCGGTGGCCACCGACCCGAAGCTGATGATGTACGACGAGCCCTTCGCCGGGCTCGACCCGATCTCGCTCAGCCACATCGTCGAGCTGATCCGCACCCTCAACGAGACGCTCGGGCTGACCTCGATCGTGGTGACCTACGACGTCAAGGAAGCCCTGAAGGTCGCCGACTACGCGTACATGATCGCCGACGGCGTGGTGCTGGCGAAGGGCACGCCGGCCGAGCTGAAGGCCTCGACCAACCCGTACGTGCAGCAGTTCCTGCGCGCGCAGCCGGACGGGCCGGTCACCTTCCATTTCCCCGCCCCGCCGCTGGAGGAAGACCTCAGGCTGAAGATGCCTTCGGAATGAACCGAAAGAACCTCAGGCCGAAGGCGCCTTCGGGATGAACCGAAAGAACCTCAGGCCGAAGGCGCCTTCGGGATGAACTTCAGCGAGACGCCGTTGTTGCACCAGCGCTGATTGGTGGGCGCCGGGCCGTCGTCGAACACGTGGCCGTGGTGGCCGCCGCAGCGGGCGCAGTGGTACTCCAGGCGCGGATAGATCAGGTAGAAATCCTTCTTCTGCTCGAACGCGCCCGGGATGCTGGTGAAGAAGCTCGGCCAGCCGGTGCCGGAGTCGAACTTCATCTCCGAGGTGAAGACCGGCAGCCCGCAGCCCGCGCAGACGAAGACGCCCGGCCGCTTCTCCTTGTCGAGGGGGCTCGAGCCGGCGCGCTCGGTGCCTTCCTCGCGCAGCACCTTGTAGGACTCGGCAGGCAGGCGCTTGCGCCACTCGTCCTTCGTCAGCTTGAGCGGCTCGCTGGGCGAGGGAACCTTGGCGTCGGCGGGTAGGAAGGTTTTCCAGTTCTTCTGAAGCTCTTCGATGCCTTTCATGTCGGCTGGGGGAGCGGCGTGCGCCACGCGTGCGGCCACCGGGCTCGCAAGCAGTGCTTTCAAGAGGGTGCGCCGTTTCATCCCGTTTCTCCTTTCAAAATAAGAACCGCCCCTTAGTCGCGGGGGCGGTTCCTACCTGACAGTCTACAACTACAGCGGCAGCCGGAAACTGATCGAGACGCCGGGGTGGACCGGCGCGGGGACATAGACCGGGGCGGGCTGGTAATACTGCGGCGCCTGGTAATACACGGGCGCGGGCGGGGCGTACGCCGGCGCCGGATAGATTACCTGCGGCGCGTAGATCACGCGAGGCGGGGGCGCGTAGTAGTAGCCGTGATAGTGGCGGTAGCCGTGCTCGCCGCGCCACTCGTGCCCCTCGTGTCCTGCATGTCCTTCATGTCCCTCATGCCAGCCGTTATCGGCGAATGCCGGCGCCGATATCAACGCCGCGGTTCCGGCGAGGACTGCAAGCATCGTTCTGTTCAGTTTCATGATCGACTCCTTTGGTTGCTGGTGCGCCGAACAACGCGCCGTGTGAGTCCATTGTCGACACGCCGCAGGTAACGTGTGTAACCGTTGGTAAACTATGTGAAGGAGGAGTAATCACGATGAAATCCACGGTTTTCGCCGCATTTTTACTTCTGGCGGTTGCATGTACCACGGCAAACGCGCAGGACGCCTATCCCTCGAAGGCGATCACGATGATCAACCCGTTCCCGCCGGGCGGCGTCGCCGACGTGGTCGGGCGCCCGCTCGCCGCCATCATGGAGAAATCGCTCAAGCAGCCGGTGGTGATGCTCAACAAGACCGGCGCCGGCGGCGCCGTCGGCATGGCGTCGGTGGCGAAGGCGCCCGGGGACGGCTACACGATCCTGATGGGCCTCTCCTCGATCTCGATCTTCCCGGTGTCGGACCGTATCAACGGCAAGCCGCCGTCCTTCGAGCTGAAGGACTTCGCGCCGATCGCGCTCGTGACCGCCGATCCGACGGTGCTCGTGGTGCGCAGCGACGGGCCGTACAAGACGCTCAAGGACTTCGTCGATGCGGCGAAGGCGAACCCGGGAAAGATCAACTATTCGTCCTCCGGCGTATACGGCACGCTGCACGTGTCGATGGAGATCTTCGCCAACGCCGCGGGAATCAAGCTGTTCCACGTCCCCTACCAGGGCGGCGGACCGGCGGTCACGGCGCTCCTCGGCGGGCAGGTCGAAGCGCTCGCCTCGGGGCCGGCGGCCGCCATCGGCCAGATCAAGGGCGGCAAGATGCGCGCGCTCGCGAGCTGGAGCACCGAGCGGCTCGCGCTGCTGCCGGAGATCCCGACCTTCAAGGAGCTCGGCTACGACGCCGAGTTCTACATCTGGACCGGCGTGTTCGCGCCCGCTTCCACGCCGGCGCCGATCGTCAACCGGTTGCGGCAGGCGGTTCGCGAGGCCGCCACCTCCGCCGAGTTCAAGGCGGCGATGGAGAAGGTCTCGACGCCGGTGGCCTATCTCGACGCGCCCGAGTTCCAGAAGTACTGGGACCGCGACGCCGCGCGCCTGAAGGTGGCGCTCGAGAAGATCGGCAAGGTCGAGGAGAAGTAGTCTGGCAAGCGCGATGCGCGGCCTCGTCCTCGCGCTGGCATGCGCGTCGGTGCTCGCCGGCGGGTGCTCGATCGCGGCGCCCGTCGCGCTCGCGCCGAGGCCGCAGAACTGGGCGAGCCCGGTCGCGGCGAGCCCGGAGCTGCCCAACCTTCATCGAGTGAGTCCGTTCCTATATCGCTCGGCGCAGCCCTCGAGGGAAGGCTTCGTGTTCCTGGGCGCGCAGCCGAGCCTCGCGAACGCGGATCGCCCGGTCAGGACCGTGCTGTCGCTTCGCGCCTTCAACGACGATGCGCCCCTCATCCCGCCGTCCTTCGCGCTGCGGCGCGAGCAGATCCGGTTCTACAGCTGGCACCCCGAGAACGAGGACGTGGTGAAGTTCCTGCGGATTGTGACCACGCCCGAACTGCAACCGGTTCTCGTGCACTGCCAGCACGGCTCGGATCGCACCGGAACGATGGTGGCGATTTACCGGATCGCCGTCGAGGGCTGGACCAAGGCCCAGGCGGTCGACGAGATGATCAACGGCGGCTTCGGCTTCCACCCGCTGTGGCAGAACCTCGTGCGCTACATCGAGGCGCTGGACGTCGAAGCCATCAAGGCGCAGGTCGCGACGCAGGGCGTCTGGCAGTAGGGCGCTTCTTCTTTTTTTTCAGCTGGGCAATCTTCTCGACGAGCGCGCGCGGCTTGCGGTATTGCTGCAGCGCGCCGGCGCGGCGCTCGAACGCGTCGCGCCGCGTCACGGATCTCAGGTGGCGGCGCCCGATCAGGGGGAAGTGGCGCACGTCGTCGAGCCGGTCGGCGATGCCCCAGACGTGCTTCGTCCCGCTCACCCAGATCTTCGGGTCGTCGCGGCGCAGGTCGTAGGGCAGCGAGTACGCGCGCAGGGTCTTGTGGTCGCGCCGGTTGGCGTATTCGTGGAAATAGGAGATCGCGAGCTCGCGCAGGCTGCGGTACACCGGATCGCGCCCGCGCAGGCCGATGCCGTTGGTCTTGGAGATCGCGCCCCAGCGCCCGTTGCGGCGAAACAGCGCCACTACGTGGTCGTAGTCCCGCACCGCGCGCATGTCGAGCAGAAGCGGCGGCTCGCCGTGCACCCAGAGGGCGCAGGCCGCGAGCATCGCCCCCTCGATGCAATGCGCCGAGCGGGTGCGCAGCACTTCGCGCACCGGCTTGCAGGTGTCGCCATGGACTTCGAAGTTCTGTCCCAGCGCGTGCAGGAAATGCTGGATCTTCTCCGGCGTGCGCAGCCTTCGCAGCACGGCGAACTCGGCGCCGGTGAGGCCCAGGTCTTCCCTGCGCGCGACGCGGCGCCGGCTCACTTCTCCGCCTCGCCGGTGAGCTTCATGGTCTCGGCGTGCATCATCTCGACGCTGCGCCGCATGAAATCGAGGATCACCGAGAGCTCGCTGTCGCTGTAATTCGCGGAAACCTTGTCGACGCTCTTGCCCAGGGAATCGAACAGCTGGCAGCACTGGCGCTCCCGCGCCGGAGTGAGCGCCGGGCGCACCAGCACCTTGCGCCGGTCGGCGCTGTCGCGCACGCGCTCCACGTAGCCGGTTTTCTCGAGCCGGTCGATCACACCTGTAACCGCCCCGGTGGTCAGGCCGGTAATTTCCGCGAGCTGGCCGGCGGTGACCGGGCCGTGGCGCAGGATGAAGTCGAAGGCCTTGTGGTCGGTGAGCCCCAGGCGCAGGCGCTCGGCCACCGCGGTGTGGAACATGACCGTGTGCGCCGAGAGCTCGCGCCCCGCCATGCCGAGCGCGGCGATCAGCTCCGAGCGTTTCGAGCGCGGCCTTGACATGCGTATAATCTTAGATGCTAAGATATCACCGTAGTAAGACAAACTTCCGGCGAGATGATAGCACCCATCCCGGCGCCCGTTCCTCTATAGGGACCCGGGACTGGCCGCCGGCGTCCCGTCCGCAGCGGACAGAATCACAACGAAAAGATGCGTGACTGAAAATACTCCCGGCCGGGCCGCTGGCGTAGAATCCGAGCCCTTCGCGCCGCGCCAGTCCCGAAGAAGACTCCCTATGCGCTTCAAACACGCTGCTTTGCTTTCGCTTACCGCGTCCCTGCTCGCCGCGTCCCTGCCCGGCTGCGATTCCTCCACGGGCCAGGAGAAGGGGAAGGGCGGCAAGGGCCCTGGCGGCGGCATGCCTCCGTCCGAGGTCGTCGCCGTCACGGTGGAGCCCAGGTCGCTGCCGGTGAGCTTCGAGTACGTCGGCCAGACGGCCGGCTCGCGCGAGGTCGAGGTGCGCTCGCGCGTCTCCGGCATCCTCCTGACGCGCAACTTCAAGGAAGGCACTCACGTCAAGAAAGGCGAGTCGCTCTACAGCATCGACCCGGCGCCGTTCGAGGCGGCGCTCGCGCGCGCCGAGGCCGATGTCGCCGCCGCCGAGGCGCGCGAGCAGCAGGCGCGGCGCAACGCGGCGCGCCTGAAGCCGCTCTACGCGGAAAAGGCGGTCAGCCAGAAGGACTACGACGACGCGGTGTCCGCCGAGTCGATCGGCGCCGCCGACCTGAAGGCGTCGCGCGCGCGGCTCGCCGATGCGCGCCTCAACATCGGCTACACCAAGGTCGAGGCGCCGGTGTCCGGCGTCACCAGCCGCTCGCTGCGCTCCGAGGGCACGCTGGTCTCCGGTCCCGACATGCTGCTCACCACCGTGGTGCAGGTCGATCCGATCTGGGTGATCTTCGGCGTGCCGGACAACGAGCAGTCGCGGCTCACCAAGGAGCTCGAGACCGGCCGCCTCGTGCTGCCGAAGGGCGGCAGCTTCGACGTCGCGCTGCGCCTTGCCGACGGCAGCGTATATCCGAGGACCGGCAAGATCAATTTCGCCGACGTGCGCGTCTCGCCGACCACCGGCACGCGCGAATCGCGCGCCGAGGTGCCGAATCCGAACGGCCTGCGCCCGGGCGAGTTCGTGCGCGTGATCCTGAAAGGCGCCACGCGGCCGAACGCCATGACGGTGCCGCAGCGCGCGGTGCTCGAAGGCCCGCAGGGCAAGTTCGTCTACGTCGTCGACGAGAAAAGCAGCGCGCAGCCGCGCCCCGTCCAGCTCGGCGAATGGTCGGGCGACGACTGGATCGTCACCGACGGCCTGAAGCCCGGCGACAAGGTGATCGTGGACGGCGTGATGCGCATCGGGCCGGGCGCGCCGGTGCGCGTCGCCGATCCGGGCCAGCAGCCGGCACAAAAAGAGCAGGCGCAAAAAGGGCCGGAGCAAAAAGGGCAGCAACAAAAAGGCGGTAAGCCGCCGGCGAAGAAGTAGACCATGTTCTCCAGATTCTTCATCGACCGCCCGATTTTCGCGGCGGTGCTCTCGAGCTTCATCGTGCTCGCCGGCCTCGCGGCGATGCGCACCCTGCCGATCGCCCAGTACCCGGAGATCGCGCCGCCGGTGGTGACCGTGCAGGCCATCTACCCCGGCGCCTCCGCCGAGGTGCTGGAGCAGACGGTGGCGGCGCCGCTCGAGAACCAGATCACCGGCGTCGAGAAGATGATCTACATGAACTCGACCTCGGGCTCGAACGGCATCGCGCAGATCCAGGTCACCTTCGACATCGGCACCGACGCCGACAAGGCGGCGCTCGACGTCAACAACCGCGTGAAGCAGGCCGAGCCGCGCCTGCCCGAGGAAGTGCGCCGCCAGGGCGTGACGGTGCAGAAGGGCTCCTCCGCCTTCCTGCAGGTGCTCGCGTTCTATTCCCCCGACGGGCGCTACGACAACCTCTACATCAGCAACTACGTCACGCTGAACATCCTCGACGAGCTGAAGCGCGTGCCCGGCACCACCAACGTGCAGATCTTCGGCGCGAAGGACTACGCGATGCGCATCTGGGTGAGGCCCGACCGCCTCAGCCAGCTCAAGCTCACGCCCACCGACATCATCCGCGCGCTGAACGAGCAGAACGCGCAGTTCGCCGCCGGCAAGATCGGCCAGTCGCCGAGCGGCGGGCCGCAGGAGCTCGTCTACACCATCACGACGAAAGGCAGGCTGTCCGAACCGCGCGAGTTCGAGGAGATCATCGTGCGCGCCAACCCCGACGGCTCGAAGCTGCGCCTGAAGGACGTGGCGCGCGTCGAGCTCGGCTCCCGGGACTACGAGTTCGTCGGCCGCATCAACGGCCAGCAGGCGACGCTGGTCGGCATCTTCCTGCTGCCGGGCGCGAACGCGCTCGAGGTCGCCAGCAACGTCGTCAAGACGGTGGACAGGATCGGGCAGCGCTTTCCCGCCGGCCTGACCTATTCGGTGCCCTACGACACCACGCGCTTCGTCAAGGTGTCGATCCGGGAAGTCGTCATCACCCTCGGCGAGGCCATGCTGCTGGTGGTTCTGGTGGTGTTCCTGTTCCTGCAGAACTGGCGCGCGACGCTGATACCGATCGCGGCCGTGCCGGTGTCGCTGATCGGCAGCTTCGCCGGCCTGTACCTGCTCGGCTACTCGATCAACACGCTCACGCTTTTCGGCATGGTGCTCGCCATCGGCATCGTGGTCGACGATGCGATCGTCGTGCTGGAGAACATCGAGCGCATCATGCACGAGGAGCACCTGCCGGCGCGCGAGGCGGCGATCAAGGCGATGACCGAGGTGAGCGGGCCGGTGATCGCGATCGTGCTGGTGCTGTGCTCCGTGTTCGTGCCGATCGCCTTCCTCGGCGGCCTGGCGGGCGAGCTCTACCGCCAGTTCGCCGTCACGATCGCGATCGCGGTGGTGATCTCGGGAATCGTCGCGCTCACTCTCACGCCCTCGCTTTGCGTGCTTATCCTGAAGCGCGAGCACCGGGCGCCAGGGCGTTTCTTCACCTTGTTCAATGATTTTTTCCTAAGAACCACAAAACGCTATACCGACGGCGTCGGCTTGATGATCCGGCGCGCCGGGATCGGCATGCTGCTCTTCCTCGGCATGGTCGCCATCGCCGCGAGCCTGTGGCGCATCACCCCGGGAAGCCTGGTGCCCGACGAGGACCAGGGCTTCTACATCGCCGCGGTGATCCTGCCCGACGGCGCCACGCTCGAGCGCACCGACAAGGTCGTCGCGCAGGTGATCGAGGCGATCAAGTCGAACCCGGCCAACGAGGACGCGGTCGCCTTCACCGGCTTCGATTTCCTCGGCGGCTACTTCCGCAACAACGCCGCCACGATCTTCGTCACGCAGAAGCACTGGGACGAGCGCAAGGTCGCGACGCCGCAACTGGTGGGCGAGCTGTTCATGAAGACCGCCGGCATCAAGGAAGGGCTGGTGCTCGCCTTCGCCCCGCCGCCGATCTTCGGCCTGGGCACGGCGGGCGGCTTCGAGCTCTATCTGCAGAACCGCGGCGAGGGCGGGGCGCAGCGCCTCGCGCAGGTGATGGGCCAGTTCATGCAGGCGGCCAACAGCTCGGGCAAGTTCGCGTTCGTGCAGACGCTCTGGCGCCCCGGCGTGCCGCAGCTCTACGTCGATGTGGACCGCGACAAGGCGAAGGCGCTCGGCGTGCCGCTGGGCGAGCTCTACGGCGCGCTTGCCGGAACCCTCGGCAGCTTCTACGTCAACGACTTCAACAAGTTCGGCCGCACCTGGCAGGTGCTGATGTCGGCCGAGCCGGACTATCGCAAGACGCCGGAGTCGATCGGCGACATCTATGTGCGCTCGGAGCGCGGCGAGATGATCCCGATCAGCTCGCTCACGAACGTGCGCTACGCCGCGGGCCCGGACTCGATGACGCGCTTCAACAACCTGCCGGCGGTGAAGCTGTTCGGCCAGGGCGCGCCGGGCACCTCGTCGGGCCAGGCGATCGCGGAGGCCGAGCGCATCGCGCACGAGGTGCTGCCGCCCGACTTCAGCTTCGACTGGGGCGGCGCCTCCTACCAGGAGAAGAAATCCGGCGGCACCTCGGCGATCGCCCTGGGCCTCGCCGCGATCATGGTGTTCCTCATCCTCGCCGCGCAGTACGAGCGCTGGTCGCTGCCGTTCTCGGTGCTGATGGCGCTGCCCTTCGGCACCTTCGGCGCGCTCGCCGCGGTCTGGCTGCGCCACTACACCAACGACGTCTATTTCCAGATCGGCCTGGTGACGCTGCTCGGCCTCGCCGCGAAGAACGCGATCCTGATCGTGCAGTTCGCGGAGCTGAAGGAGCGCGAGGGGCTTTCGGCCGCGGCCGCCGCCCTGGAAGCGGCGCGGCTGCGGTTTCGTCCGATTCTCATGACCTCGCTCGCCTTCATCTTCGGCGTCATGCCGCTCGCCTTCTCGAGCGGCGCCGGCGCCGGCGCCCGGCGCTCGGTCGGCACCGGCGTGATGGGCGGCATGATCGCGGCGACCTTCCTCGCCATCTTCTTCGTGCCGATGTTCTTCAAGCTGCTCGCCACGCGGCGCCTGCGCGAGCAGCGCAGCACCGCCGAAATCCGCGCCGAGATCGAGCGCACGCGCGCCGCGTCCGAGAAGAAGGAAGCGCCATGAGGCGCTTCGCCGTTCTCTGCGTCGCGCTGCTCGCCGCGTGCGCGACGGGGAATTCCGGGCAGAAGCCGCCGCCCCTGGAGCTGCCGGCCGCGTGGAAGGAAAGCGCGCCGCGCTTCGCGGAGGACGGGCGCTGGTGGCGCATCTACGACGATGCCCAGCTCGATTCCGCGGTGGACGAGGCGTTGAGCAACAACGCCGACCTCGTGATCGCCGCGGCCCGCGTCGACGAAGCGCGGGCGCTGGTGGGCGAGGCGCAGTCGAGCTTCTTCCCGACGATCGACGCGCGCGGCGCCGCTTCACGCCAGCAGCTTTCCCGGCGCACGGCGCAGGCGTTCCCGGGGATTCCGACGCGGTTCACCGACTATCGCGCGACCCTCAATGTCTCCTACGAAGTGGACATCTTCGGCCGGCTGCGCGCGGGCGCGCGCGCGGCGCGCGCCGAGCTCCAGGCGAGCGAGGCGGCGCGCGAGACCGTGCGCCTCGCGCTCGCGGCGCAGGTGGCGAAGTCCTATTTCACGCTGCGCGCGCTCGACGAGCAGGTATTGCTCACCCGCGAGATCCTGCGCGGGCGCGAGGACTCGCTCGGGTTGCAGAAGAAGCGCTTCGAAGGCGGCGTGCTGTCGGAGTTCGAGTACCGCCAGCTCGAGGCCGAGGTGGCCGCGGCGCGCGCGCAGCTGCCGCCGCTCGAGCGCGACCGCGAGCGTGAGGAAGCCGCGCTAGCGCTGCTTCTCGGGCGCTCGCCGCGGCAGATTTTCGAGGCGAACGTGGCCCGCCGGGAATCGGTCGACGACAAGCCCGCGGCGCCGCTCCTGCCCTCGGGCGTGCCCTCCGAGCTGCTGCTGCGCCGCGCCGACCTCGTCGAGGCCGAGCGCCTCCTTGCCGCGGCGGACGCGCGCATCGCGCAGGCGCGCGCGGAGATGTTTCCCTCCATCGCGCTCACCGGCGCGCTTGGCAGCGAGAGCGCCGCGCTCTCCGACCTCTTCACCGGTCCGGCCGGCCTCTGGAACATCGGCCTCGCGCTGACCCAGCCGATCTTCGCCGGCGGCCGGCTCCAGGCCCGCACCGATGCCGCCGCGGCGCGCGAGCGCCAGGTCCTGGCGCAATACCAGAAGGCCATCCAGACCGCGTTCAGCGAAGTCCGCAGCGCGCTCGCCGCGCAATCGCGCTCGCTCGAGAGCTACGAAGCCGAATCGGCGCGCGCCGAGGCGCTGCGCCAGACCCTGCGCCTCGCGCGCCTGCGCTACGACAACGGCATCGCCAGCCAGCTCGACGTCCTCGACGCCGAGCGCGGCCTCCTCTCCGCCCGCAGCGCGCGCATCGAAGCCCTGCGTGCCCACCGCTCCGCCATCGCCGACCTTTTCCGCGCGCTCGGCGGGTAGAAGGCGGCCTTGCAACCCTTCGCGAGGCATCGGCTCATCGATTTTTCACGCGAGTTGAGTAGACTTCCGCCGAGGAGGTAACCCGGAGGTGCCCGTGGACCCGGTTCCCGATTCCGCAACGCCGCGCGCCGAGCCGCGCGGAGAACGCAGCGCGAGATATCTCGCGATCCGCCGCGCCACGCGCGCGCTCGCCGCGCCCCTGTCGGCGGAGGACTGCGCGATCCAGTCGATGCCGGACGCGAGCCCGGTGAAGTGGCACCTTGCGCACGCCGCGTGGTTCTTCGAGACGTTCCTGCTGGAGCCGCACCTGCGCGGCTACCGGCCGCTCGAGCCCGCTTACCGGATGCTTTTCAACTCGTACTACAACGCGGTGGGTGAGAAGCACCCGCGCCCGGAGCGCGGAATGCTCTCGCGCCCCGGACTCGGCGAGATTCTCGTGTATCGCGATCACGTCGATGCGGCCATGCTCGCGATGCTCGATGCGGAGCTTTCGCCCGAGGTCGCCGGGCTGGTCGAGCTCGGCCTGCAGCACGAGCAGCAGCACCAGGAGCTGATTCTCACGGACGCGAAGCATCTGCTTTCGCGCAATCCCCTGAAGCCGGCCTACAGCAAGCTTTGGCCGCTCACTCCGATCCGGGCGCGCGAGCCTCGCTGGATCGAGCTCGCGGGCGGATTGCATGAGATCGGGCACGCCGGCGAGGGCTTCTGCTTCGACAACGAGACGCCGCGCCACCGCGTTTGGCTCGAGCCGTTACGGATCGCCTCGCATCCCGTGACCAACGGCGACTTCGCCGATTTCATCGAGGACGGCGGCTATCGGCGCCCGGAGCTGTGGCTCGCGGCCGGATGGGAAGCCGTAACCACGCGGGCGTGGCAGGCGCCGCTGTATTGGGAACGGCGCGACGGCCGCTGGTACGTCTTCACCCTGCACGGCGAGATGCCGGTGGACCGGAACTCGCCGGCGTGCCACGTGAGCTTTTTCGAGGCCGACGCGTTCGCTCGCTGGGCCGGCGCCCGGCTCCCCGGCGAGGCCGAATGGGAGCTCGCCGCGCGCGAGCTGCCGCGCGCCGGAAATTTCGTCGAGAGCGGCGCGCTGCATCCGCTCGCGCTGCGCGAGGCGCCGCCCGAGGGCGCGCTCGCGCAGGCGTTCGGCGACGTATGGGAATGGACGCGCAGCGACTACGCCCCCTATCCCGGCTTCAAGCCCGCCGCCGGCGCGGTCGGCGAGTACAACGGCAAGTTCATGTCCGGCCAGTACGTCCTGCGCGGCGGCTCCTGCGTGACGCCTTCGGCGCACATCCGGGCGACCTACCGCAATTTCTTTCCGCCGGAGGCCCGCTGGCAGTTCTCCGGCCTGCGCCTCGCGCGCGATGCCTGAGGGCTCGACGGAAATTGTCGAGGCGGATGTGGACGGCGCGCCCGCGGGTCTCATGGTCTGCCTCGAAGGATTTTCGACCTTCGCTTGCAAGCCCCTGCTGAATATTCACGACGTCGTCGTCGCGAAGAAGCACCGCGGGAAGGGCCTGGCAAACTTGATGTTCGCGCGTGCGGAGGCGATTGCGCGGGAGCTGGGTTGCTGCAAAATGACGCTGGAAGTGCTGGAGGGAAACCGCACCGCGCAGGCGGTCTACAAGTCCCTCGGCTTTGGCGGCTACGAGCTCGATCCGAAAACCGGGAAGGCGATGTTCTGGCAAAAGCTGCTGTGACAGAAGGAGGAGCGATGGAAGCGGTCAAGGACGGGAGGCCCCTGTATGAAGTGGAGCGACGCACGGAGCACGCTGCGCGGCCCGGCTTCCGGATCAACGAGCTGCAGATCTCGAAGACGCAGAAGGTGCCCTGGCACTACCACAACAACGTCCAGGACACGTTCTACGTCCTGAAGGGAAGCATCCGGATCTTCATGCAGGATCCCAAGGAGGAAGTGCGGCTCGCGGCCGGCGAGACGTACACGGTGCGGCCGCGCCGCCCGCATCTGGTCGCCAACGGCGGCGACGATTCGGCGAACTTCCTGGTCCTGCAGGGCATCGGCGAATACGACTTCGTGCCGCTGCTCCAGGGAAAGCGCGAGTGATCGCTAGTTGAACACGTAGGCGTCCATCGCGAGCGCTCCGCTCTCGATGGCGTCGAAGACGCGCTGCGGCTTCGCGTCCTGCGCGGCCGCGCCGAGCGCGACGAACAGCGGCAGGAAGTGCTCTTCGGTCGGATGCGCGCGCACCCCGTGCGGCGAAGCCGAGCGGTAGTCGCTCAGCGCTTCGAGGTCCTTGCTCCTGATTTTTTCGAACACCCATTGCTGGAATTCGCGCGCGTACGGCGCGGGACCGGCGCGGCCGCTGCGATCCCAGTCGCGCAGATTGTGCGTGAGGTGCCCGGAGCCGACGATCAGCACGCCTTCGTCCGCAAGCGGTTGCAGCGCGCGGCCCACCGCGAGGTGGTGGCCTGGGCCGAGCGCCGGCTGCACCGAGAGCTGCACCACCGGCACGTCGGCGTCGGGATACGCGTAGAGCAGCGGCGCCCAGGCGCCGTGGTCCAGGCCGCGGCAACCGTCGATCGCGGCGGTAAAGCCTTCGTTTCGAAGCAGGGACTGCGCACGTTGCGCGACGGACGGTGAGCCCTTCGCGGGGTACTGCAGGCGATACAGAGGCTCCGGGAAACCGGAGAAATCGTGGATGGTCTCCGGCTTCTCGGCCCCGGTGAGCATCGGCACGTTGGTCTCCCAGTGCGCGGAGGCGATCAGGATCGCCGCCGGCTTCGGGAAGCGGCGGCCGAGCGCCTTCCACGCCTCGCCCGCCGCGCCCGGCTCGAGCGCGTGCATGGGCGAGCCGTGGGAGATGAAGATGCTCGGCAACCGGTTCATGGGCTCTACAGCGACTTCGCTTCCTCTTTGAGCAGCCCTTCGGCCTTGAGCGCTTCCCTCACCTTCGGCCGCGCGGCGACCCGCGCATGAAACGCAGCCAGGTTCGGCCAGCGCGCGAGATCGATCTGGGTGGGCTTGGTCCAGCCGAGCAGCACGAAGAGATACGCGTCGGCGACGCTGAAGGACTTGCCGAGGAGGTAGTCCTTGCCCGCGAGCTGCTTGTCCAGCCAGTCGAAGCGCGTCGCGATATTCTCCTTGACGATCGACTTGTAGGCGTCGGGCGTGGTCGGCCTGAACAGCGGCGAGAAGCTCTTGTGGACTTCGGCGGTCAGGAAGTTGAGCCATTCCTGGAGCCGTGAGCGCTCGAAGGTCCCGGCCTTGGGCGCGAGACCGGTCTCGGGCTTGAGATCGGCGAGGTACTGCACGATCGCCGGGCCCTCGGTCAGGACCTGGCCGTCATCGAGCTCCAGCGCCGGCACGTAGCCCTTGCCGTTCACTTTCCAGTAGTCGCCGCCGCCGTCGATGGTCTTGTCCTTGGTGCTCGTTTTCTTGAGCTCGATGGGAATGCCCGCCTCCCGCGCCACGATGTGCGGCGACAGCGAGCAGGCTCCGGGCGAGTAATAGAGTTTCATGCGTTCTCCTCCAGGTGGGTGGGAAAAGGGTGAGTTGAAAAACTTCGGCTGCTTACTGGGCCAAAGCAGGAATCCGGCCCATCCGGCCGGTTTGCAGGTCGCTCATCGCCTGGCGCAGCTCCTGCTGGGTGTTCATGACGAACGGGCCGTAGCCCGCGATCGGCTCGTCGATCGGCTCGCCGCTCATGACGAACAGCTTCGCGTCGGTCGCGGCCTCGATGAGGACCTCGTCGCCGGCGCGCTCGAAGACGACCAGCTCCTCGGGCTCCGCGGTTTCCGCGCCGTTGAGGGTTATTTTCCCGTCGAGGACGAAGAGCCCGCCGCTCCAGCCTTCGCCGAGGCGCAGGCGCAGGCTTTTTCCGGCGCGCAGCTTCAGATCGAAGAGCTTGATCGGCGTGAACGTGCGCGCAGGGCCCTTCGCATCCCCGAACTCGCCCGCGATCACGCGTATGGAGCCCGCCTCGCCGGCGAGGCTGACGGTCGGGAAATCGGCGGCGACCAGCCCCTGGTATTGCGGCGCGGTCATCTTCAGCCTGGCGGGCAGGTTGACCCAGAGTTGCAGAACTTCGAAGCGCCCGCCGCGGCGCGCGAACGCCGGGCCGTGGAACTCCTTGTGGAGCAGCCCCGCGCCGGCCGTCATCCACTGCACGTCGCCGGGTCCGATGCTGCCCTTGTTGCCCGCGGTGTCGCCATGGTCGACTTCGCCGTCGTAGACCACCGTGACGGTTTCGAAGCCGCGGTGCGGATGCCAGTCGACGCCGCGCGGCGCCTTCGCCGGCTCGAACTGCACCGGCCCGGCATGATCGAGCAGCAGGAACGGCGTCAGCTCATCGCCGAGATCGCCGTAATGGAATACGGTGCGCACAGGAAAGCCGTCGCCGACCCAGTGCGGCTCGCCTGCCTTTTGGATGCTGCGGATTTTCTTCATGACGTTAGTATGGGTACGCCTCTCCCGGGCATAAAGACCTCTTAGAGCGATTAATTGTCCCGAATTGTGGGACAATCATGCCAGCTCATGGATCGGTTCTCGGCAATCCGGGTTTTTGCGCAAGTCGTTGAATCCGGTAGCTTTGCGAAGGCCGCCGAGCGGCTGGGCCTCTCCACTTCCGCGACCTCCAGGCATGTGGGCGAGCTGGAGGCGCACCTCCAGACCCGGCTTCTCAATCGCACCACGCGCCGCGTGAGCCTCACCGAGAGCGGCCGGGCGTTCTACGAGCGCTCGGTGCAGCTGCTCGCCGACCTCGACGAGGCGGAGCGGGAAGCAGCGCGCGCCGCAGTCGTGCCGCGCGGCACGATCAAGCTCACGACCTCGGTAGTATTCGGCGTGCGCCACGTGGCTCCCGCAATCGCCGCATTCCTCGCACGCAATCCAGGCGTCAAATTCGACGTCTCGCTCTCAGAGCGCATCGTCGATCTGGTCGAGGAAGGCTTTGATCTGGGCATCCGCATCGGCGGCACCGGCACCGAGAACATCGTCGCGCGCAGGCTGGGCGAAACCCGCCTGGTTCCCTGCGCCTCGCCGGAGTATCTCGCCGCGCACGGCGCGCCGCAGACACCGGAGGAGCTCGCGAAGCACAACTGCTTCACCTACGAATACGTATCGCCGCGCAATCTCTGGCGCTTTCGCGACGCCTCCGGGCGCGAGCACGCGGTGCGCGTGAGCGGCAACCTGCACTCGAACAACGGCGACTTCAACGCCGAGGCCGCCGCGCGCGGCGCCGGCATCGCGCTCGAGCCCGCGTTCGTCGTCGGGCCCGACGTGCGCGCCGGCCGCCTCGTTCCGCTGCTGCAGGATTTCGCGCCGGCGGCGGTTCCCATCTACGCGGTGTACCCGAGCCGCAAGCACCTGTCGGCGAAAGTGCGCCTGTTCGTCGATTTCATGGTCGAGAGCTTTGCCGGCACCCGCGACTGGGACATCGCGTGAAGCGCCTCGTGTTCGCGCTGCTCGCCTCGCTTGCTGCCGGGGGCGCCTGCGCGCAGGCCGGGACGCCGGACAAGCCGACGCCGCCGGAATGGGTGATCGCGGCGGGCGAGGTCAACGTCTATGCCGGCGGGCGCTTCGAAGTCCTGGTCGTCAGCCTCGCGAACGAGCCGCTTCCCGACGAGATCGAAGTGCGCGTGAAGGCGGGCCCGGCGGAGCAGCCGCTCAAGCTCGCCGCGACGGGACCGGCTTCAGGCGAGCGCCGCAGCTACGCCGGCACGGTGCCCGAAGGCATGAGCGGCCCGGTCGCGATCAGCCTGGCCGGGCGCGCGTCGAGCGTGCTCGTGCTGATGGTGGCCTCGAGCCGCGCCGATCCGGTGCAGGCGTTCGTCACCCGGCGCGTGGGCGCCGGCACTGCGGCCGAGCCGCCCCTGTCGGAGAACGACCCGATGTACTTCATCGTCGGCGGGCGCGACGGTTATTCGGCGCGCTTCCAGCTGTCGCTCAAGTATCGCCTGTTCGACCATAACGCCGGGCTCGGCCAGGACCAGCCCTGGCTCGCCGGCTTCTACTTCGGCTACACCCAGAATTCGCTCTGGGATCTGTCCGAGAAGTCGAAGCCCTTTCGCGACACGAACTACAAGCCGTCGCTTTTCTGGAAATGGGACCGCACCGACGACAAGACCTGGATCGACGCCTTGCGGGTCGGCTTCGAGCACGAATCGAACGGCGGCGCGGACGAGCGCTCGCGCTCGGTGAATACCGTGTTCGGGCGCGCCGACTGGCGCTGGACCTACGCGGACGACTCGAAGCTCGAATTCACGCCCAGGCTCAACTACTATTTCGACAAGGGCGAGAACCCGGACATCGCCGAATACCGCGGTCACGTCGATTGGCGCGCGCGCTACGATTCGGGGAACAACTGGATCAGCACCGCGGTCGCCCGGGTGGGCAGCGCCCATCGCGGCAGCCTGCTGCTCGACGTTTCACGGCGCATCCGCGACCTGCGCTTCGGGCCGATCGGCGGCTACCTGCACTTCCAGTATTTCAACGGCTACGGCGAGGACATCCTGGACTACAACGTGCGACGCAAGTGGCAGTTCCGCGTCGGCTTCGCGATCGTGCCGTAAATAAATGGGGTCAGATCAACATTACCGGAGCGGCGGCATCGTTTAGATGCCCGCGGGGTAATGTTGATCTGACCCCATTTATTTACTAGGTGTCTTCCGTCTTCGGGGGGCGCCAGGTGAAAGGCACCGGCCCCGGCGTGCGCAGGACGCGCAGCATGCGCAGCGCGCCTTCCTTGCGGCCTTCGCCGCCGCGATAGTAGCCGGGCACCAGCACCGTCTCGTAGAAGCCCATCGCGCGGTAGAAGCGGCGCGCGGCGTCGTTCCCCGAGCGCAGCTCCAGATGGATGCTCGCCATGCCGGCGGTGCGCGCCGACTGCAGCATCCACTCGAGGAGGCGCTGGCCGACCCCGAGCCGGCGCTGCGAAGGCCGCACCGCGAGCAGCACGAGGTGCGCGCGCTCGTCGCCGAACTCCATGATCGCGAAGCCGATGAGCGGGCCGCGCCCGCCGCTGCTGCTCTTGCTGCTCTCACAGGCCACCACGGCGAGCGTTTCCCGGTCGCGGATGGCGCGCAGCACGCGCGGCGCGTCGTACTTCCAGCCGAGGCCCGACTCGATGAAGTCGCGCGACATCGTGGCCACGGCCTGGGCGTCGCGCGGCTCCGCCAGGCGGATGGTGATGGCGCGGGGCGTCATGTGGATGTGGATGAGACGGATGACACGCGTTTCATGGGTAGATTGTGCCACGTCCGGCGCGCCCCGGAATGCGTCCCGAAGACTACGCGTGCGCCGCAACAATGCCTTACACTCGGCAAAATTCAGGGGGCTCAAAGTGGAAGATCTGACGGAGCAGATCAAGAGCGCGTCCGCCGAAGGCACGGTCGGGCGGCTGATCGAGCGGATCAATGCGGCGTTCGCGCCGGGGCAGACGATCGGCGAGACCATCGAGGCGCTGCGCGAACCGGTAAAAACCGCCTTTATCACCTACATTTACGTCGTCGACGGCGACGATCGGCTGCTCGGCGTCGTCACCATGCGCGACCTGGTGTTCAGCGAGCGGAGCAAAACCCTGGCCGAGGTGATGCTGCGCGACGTGTTCGCGCTGCGCGCGGACATGCCCCTCGAGGACGCCATGAAGCTGGTGCTCGACAAGCACTATCCCGCCTATCCGGTGGTCGATTCCTCGGGCCGCCTGCGCGGCCTGGTGCGCGGCCAGACCATGTTCGAGGCGCGCGCGATCGATCTGTCTGCGCAGCCCGGCACCATGGTGGGCGTGGAAAAGGAGGAGCGCCTCGCCACGTCGTTTCCGCGCAGCCTCAAGATGCGCCATCCGTGGCTGCAGCTCAACCTGCTCACGGCGTTTCTCGCCGCGGCGGTGGTCGGCGCGTTCCAGGACACGCTCGACCGGCTGGTGATCCTGGCGCTGTTCCTGCCGGTGCTTGCCGGACAATCCGGCAACACCGGCTGCCAGGCGCTCGCGGTCACGCTGCGCGGCATCACGCTCGGCGAGCTCAAGCCCGGCGCCGAGCGCAAGCTCGTGAGCAAGGAAACCGGCCTCGGCCTGCTGAACGGCGTGGGCGTGGGTCTCTTCGCCGCCGCCGGCATGTACGTGACCGCCCTCGGCCAGCACCAGGGCCAGCCGCTGCTGCTCGCGTTCGTGGTGTTTCTCGCGATGGTGACGTCCTGCATCGCGAGCGGCCTTTCGGGCGCCATGATCCCCCTCACGCTGAAGCGCCTGGGCCTGGACCCGGCGACCGCCTCGGCGATTTTTCTCACCACCGCGACCGACGTGGTGAGCATGGGCCTGCTGCTTGGCCTTGCGACAATCTTGATTCGCTAATTCGGAAGAGAGTATTCTGCCAGCAGGAGGAGCGCCGCCATGCAAGTCAAAGAGATCCTGCGTGTAAAGGGCAACCGCCTGCTCAGCATCGAGCCCGCGGGCCGCGCGGTGGACGCGGTCACGACGATGGCGAAGGAGAACCTCGGCTCGCTCGTGATCCTCGAGCAGGGCCGCATGGTCGGCATGCTCACGTTCCACGAGCTGCTGCGCGCGCTCGCGAAGCGCGCCGGCTCGCTCGGCGACCTCAAGGTGAGCGACATCATGGTGCGCGACCCGGTGGTGGCGTCGCCCGACATGGAGGTCAACGATCTGCGCCGCACGATGCTCGAGAGCGGCGCGCGCTATTTGCCGGTGATGGCGGAAGGCAAGCTGCTCGGCGTGATCTCGTTCCGCGACGTGGCGAAAGCCGTCCTCGAGGAGCAGGACTTCGAGAACAAGATGCTCAAGGGCTACATAAAGAATTGGCCCGCTTGATTTTTGAAAAAGCGTAGTTTCCTTCTCGCCGGCGGGGCGCTCCTTGCCGGCGCCGGCTCGATCGCGGCATGGCGCCAGTGGCCCGAGCAGGGCTTCTGGAATCCGTGCCTCGCGAGCCTGCCGCCGCGCCTCGCCCGGCACGAGCTGGTGCGAAGCGCCTGGGACGGCCTCGATCCGGCGCAGGTCTGGGATTGCCACGCCCATCTCGTCGGCACCGGCGATTCGGGCAGCGGCATCGTGGTGAATCCGCAGATGGAGAGCCTGCTCAATCCCGGGCAGTACGCGCGGCGCCTGTTTTTCATGAACGCGGGCTGTGCGAACGATTCCCCGGGCAGCGTCGATCGCTCGTACGTCGAGCGCATGCGCAACCTCCTGGAGGGCATGGGCACGGGAGAATCGCGCGGAATGAAGCTGATGCTGTACGCCTTCGACCGCGCCCACGACGAGAACGGCGAGCCGGACTTGGAGCACAGCGCGTTCTACGTCCCCGACGCCTACGCGCACGATGTTGCAAAGGCAAATCCGGAATACTTCGAGTGGGTGGCCTCGATTCATCCGTACCGGAGGGATGCGGTTGAACAGCTTCAAAAAGTAAAAAGCCGGGGCGCGCGGGCAGTCAAATGGCTGCCTTCGAGCATGGGCATCGATCCGTCGTCGCCGAAATGCGACCGGTTCTACGCCGGGCTGAGAAGGCTGAATCTGCCGCTGATCTCCCATGCCGGCCTGGAGCGCGCGGTGGTGGGCCGCGAATTGCAGGAATACGGCAACCCGCTGCTCCTGCGCCGCGCCCTCGACGCCGGCGTGCGCGTGGTGATCGCGCACTGCGCCTCGATGGGGCAGGACCGGGATCTCGACCAGGGCGCGAACGGACCTCATGTCGACAGCTTCCTGCTGTTCGAAAGACTTTTTGAAAACCCGAACTACGAAACGCGCCTGTACGGCGATATCTCGGCGATGACGCAGATCAACCGCGCGGGCCCGTCGCTGGTCCGCGTGATCGAGCGTGCCGAATGGCATCCGCGCCTCCTGAACGGCTCCGACTATCCGCTGCCCGGCGTGATGCCGGTGTTTTCGGTGGATTACCTGGTTTCGCTGAAGCTGCTCGAGGAGACGGCGGGGCGGGTCTTCAAGGAAGTGCGGCTGCACAATCCGCTGCTGTTCGACTTCGCGCTGAAGCGTCATTTGCGCTCGAACGGAAAGTCGCTCTCGCGCGCGGTGTTCGAGACGCGGCGGTTCTTCGAGGGCGGCGTGTAAAATCGCGGCTCATGCCTGTAATACTTATGTCCGGTAGTACTCATGTCGGGTAATACTTTCGGGACGCTGTATTGCGTCACCTCGTTCGGCGAGTCGCACGGGCCCGCGTACGGCGGCGTGGTCGACGGCTGCCCGCCGGGCCTGGCCCTGTCCGCGGACGACATACAAACAGAGCTGGACAAAAGGAAGCCCGGGACCTCGCGCCACGTCACGCAGCGGCGCGAGTCCGACACCGTGGAGATCCTCTCGGGCGTGTACGAAGGCCGGACCACCGGCACCGCGATCGGCTTTCTCGTGCGCAACGAGGACCAGCGCTCGAAGGACTACTCGGCGATCGCGGAGAAATTCCGCCCGGGCCACGCCGACTACACGTACTGGCAGAAATACGGCGCGCGCGACGCGCGCGGCGGCGGCCGGGCCTCCGCGCGCGAGACCGTGGTGCGCGTCGCCGCGGGCGCGATCGCGAAGAAGTGGCTGAAGGAACGATATGGCGTCGTGGTGCGCGGCTATCTGTCGCAGATCGGTTCCATAGAAGTTCCTTTTGAATCGTGGGACGCGGTGGGCGCGAATCCGTTCTTCGCGGCGAACGGCAAGATCGTGAAGAAGCTGGAAGACTTCATGGACCAGCTGCGCGAGAGCGGCGACTCGTGCGGTGCGCGCGTCAACGTGGTCGCGCAAGGCGTGCCGGTGGGCTGGGGCGAGCCGGTCTATGGCCGGCTCGACGCCGATATCGCGGGCGCGATGATGTCGATCAATGCGGTCAAAGGCGTGGAGATCGGCGCCGGCTTCGAGTCCGTCGGGCAGAAGGGAAGCGAGCACGGCGACGAGATGACGCCGCAGGGCTTCGTCACCAACAACAACGGCGGTGTGCTGGGCGGCATCTCGACGGGGCAGGAGATCACCGTGTCGATCGCGCTCAAGCCGACCTCGAGCATCCGCCTGCCGCGCAGGACCATCGACGTCCGCGGCGCCGCGACCACGGTCGAGACCACCGGCCGCCACGATCCTTGCGTGGGGATCCGGGCGACGCCCATCGCCGAGGCGATGCTGGCTTGCGTATTGATGGATCACGCCCTGCGGCATCGAGCGCAATGCGCCGATGTAGTACCGCCCACGAAGCTAGAAAAGCCCAAGAAAATCAATTAGAGTATGGCCACAAAACTCCCAAGAGAGAACAATATGAGCAACAAAGGGCAGTTGCTACAAGACCCGTTTCTGAACACGCTGCGCAAAGAGCATGTGCCCGTTTCGATCTACCTCGTGAACGGCATCAAGCTGCAGGGCCAGATCGAGTCGTTCGACCAGTACGTCGTTCTGCTGCGCAATTCGGTGACGCAGATGGTGTACAAGCACGCGATCTCCACCGTCGTGCCGTCGCGCCCGATCAACCTGGGCGCCGAGAAGGAACCGGAGTAGACAGAAAGGTTCTGCTGGACCGCCCCGCCGAAGCTGCCCGTCTAGACCCGAAGACGACCGACCCGAAGGCGGCAATCGTCGTTTGCCTGGATTTCGGCGACGCCGGCTATGAAGAAGGCGTCGAGGAAGCCACGCGCCTCGTGCAGAGCGCCGGCGTCGAGCGCCTGAAGATCGTGAAGGGCCGGCGCAAGCGGCCCGACGCGCGGCTCTACGCCGGCGAGGGCAAAGTCGGCGAGATCGCGGCCGCGGCCGCCGAGCTGAACGCGGCCTGCGTGGTGTTCAACCACGAGCTCTCGCCCGCGCAGGGAAGAAACCTGGAGCAGGAGCTGAACCGGCGCGTGATGGACCGCACCGAGCTGATCCTCGAGATCTTCTCGCAGCGCGCGCAGACGAGCGAGGGCAAGCTGCAGGTCGAGCTCGCGCAGCTGCAGCACCTCTCGACGCGCCTCGTGCGCGGCTGGACCCACCTCGAGCGCCAGCGCGGCGGCCTGGGCAAGACCGGCGGCCCCGGCGAGAAGCAGATCGAGCTCGACCGGCGCTACATCGCCAAGCGGGTCGGCATCCTGAAAGGCAAGCTGCAGACGCTGAAGAAGCAGCGCACGGTGCAGCGCCGCGGCCGGGTGCGCCGCGACGTGCTCTCGATCTCCCTCGTCGGCTACACCAACGCCGGCAAGTCGACGCTGTTCAACGCGCTTGCGCACGCCGGCGCGTACGAGGCCGACAAGCTGTTCGCCACCCTCGACACCACCTCGCGCCGTGTCTGGCTCGCCGAGGTGGGAAATGTCGTTGTGTCCGACACGGTGGGCTTCATCCGCGATCTGCCGCATGGCCTGGTCGCGGCTTTCCGCGCCACGCTGGAGGAGACGGTGCACGCCGACCTGCTGCTGCACGTGGTCGACGCCTCCTCGCCGGTGCGCGACGACCAGGCCGCGGAGGTCGACAAGGTCCTGGAGGAAATCGAGGCCGAGGCCATTCCCCAGCTCGTGGTGATGAACAAAATCGACGTCGCCGGAACGGGAAATGAGCTCTCGCCCGGGGTTCAGCGCGACCAATATGGTACGATTTCGCGCGTTTTCGTGAGTGCGCGCACCGGCGCAGGTTTGCAGCAGTTGCGCGGTGCCATCGCTGAATTCGCGCAGGGGCGGGCGGCGGCGCGCAGCGCAGCCCCGCAGGCACAACCACTTCAACCTCACTGACCCAGCTCATCCGCCCGCCATGTCCTTGAACGACCCCAACTGGGGACGCGGTTCGCGCGGCCCGCAAGGCCCCGGCGGCGGCAACCAGGGCCCCCCCGATCTCGACGAGCTGTGGCGCAATTTCAACCGCAAGCTCGGCGATCTGTTCGGCCGGCGCAAGGGCGGCGGCGACCTGCCGCCCGCCGGGCCGTCGTCCTGGCAGTTCGGCGGCGGCGCGAGCGTCCTGATCCTGCTCGTGCTCGGCGTGTGGCTGGCGAGCGGCTTCTACATCGTCGACGCCGCCTCGCGCGCCGTGGTGCTCACCTTCGGCCGCTACGCGCAGGAGACCGAGCCCGGCCTGCGCTGGCGCATGCCCTGGCCGATCCAGTCGCACGAGCTCGTGAACCTGCAGTCGGTGCGCACGCTGGAAGTCGGCTATCGCAACAACGTGCGCACCAAGGTGCTCAAGGAATCGCTGATGCTGACGGACGACGAGAACATCGTCGACCTGCAGTTCGCGGTGCAGTACACGGTCAAGGACGCGCGCGACTTCATCTTCAACGTGCGCCGCCCCGACGAGTCGGCGATGCAGATCGCCGAGACCGCGATGCGCGAGGTGATCGGCAAGAGCAAGATGGACGGCATCCTGTACGAGACGCGCGAGGCGATCGCGATCCGCGCGCGCCAGCTGATGCAGTCGATCCACGACCGCTACGGCACCGGCATCGCGGTGCAGGCGGTGACGATCCAGGCGGCGCAGCCGCCCGAGCAGGTGCAGGCCGCGTTCGACGACGCGGTGAAGGCCGGCCAGGACCGCGAGAAGCAGAAGAACGAGGGCCAGGCCTACGCCAACGACGTGATCCCGCGCGCCCGCGGCAACGCTTCGCGCCTGCAGCAGGAGTCCGAGGGCTACAAGCAGCGCGTCATCGCCAGCGCCGAGGGCGACGCCTCGCGCTTCAAGCAGGTGCTCGCCGAGTACTCGAAGGCGCCGGCCGTGACCCGCGAGCGCATCTACCTCGAGACGATCCAGCAGGTGCTGTCCTCGACCAACAAGATCGTGATGGACTACCGCGGCTCCGGCAACATCCTCTACCTGCCGCTCGACAAGCTGATGCAGCAGGGCGGCGCCGCGCTGCCCTCCGAGGCGCAGGCCGCGCAGCGGCCTTCGCCGTCGGAGCCCGCGCCGGCCGAGGCCTCGCCGCGCTCGCGCGAGACGCTGCGCAACCGCGAGCGGGGCGAGCGATGAGAGCCCGAAAGGAACGCTCATGAGAGCGTTGGGGCCCGTACTCGCCGTCGTCGCGCTGATCGCGCTCATCGCCTCGAGCGCGCTGTTCACCGTCGACCAGCGCCAGAACGCGATGGTGTTCCAGCTGGGCGAGGTCAAGGAAGTGGTCACCAAGGCCGGCCTGCACTTCAAGTGGCCGCTGATCCAGAACGTGCGCCACTTCGACATGCGCATCCTCACCTTCGACGACGCCGAGCCGCTGCGCTTCATCACCTCGGAGAAGAAGCCGCTGCTGGTCGACTCCTTCGTCAAGTGGCGCATCGTCGACGTGCGCCAGTACTACGTCAGCGTGCAGGGCGACGAGCTGCGCGCCGCGACCCGGATCAAGCAGACCATCTCCGACGGCCTGCAGTCGGAGTTCGGCCGGCGCACGGTGCACGACGTGGTCTCCGGGCAGCGCGACGAGATCATGGCGGAAGTGCGCACCAAGGCCGATACCGACCTCAAGCGCATCGGCGTCGAGATCATCGATGTGCGCCTGAAGCGCGTCGACCTGCCCACCGACGTGAGCGATTCGGTGTTCGGCCGCATGCAGGCGGAGAGGAAGCGCATCGCCAACGAGCAGCGCTCCACCGGCGCGGCGGAGGCCGAGCGCATCCGCGCCGACGCCGACCGGCAGCGCGAGATCATCCTCGCCGAGGCGTACCGCGACGCGCAGCGCATCAAGGGCGAGGGCGACGCGAAGTCGACCACCATCTACGCCCAGGCGTTCTCGCAGAACCCGGAGTTCTATTCCTTCTACCGCAGCATGGAAGCGTACCGCTCGAGCTTCCGCGGCAAGAACGACCTGCTGCTGCTCGAGCCGACCTCGGATTTCTTCCGCTACCTGAGGGACTCGCAAGGCCGATCCACAGGTAGGAAATAAGAGGTTGAGGCGTGGGCACGACCCTTCTCATGGCGCTCGCGCTGATGCTGATCCTCGAGGGCGTGCTGCCCTTTCTCGCGCCCACGCTCTGGCGCGACACGTTCCGCCGCATCACGCAGATGAGCGACGGCCAGATCCGCTTCGTCGGCCTGTCGTCGATGATCGTCGGCCTGCTGCTGCTTCTGTGGGTGCGTAGTTGAGTACGAGGGCGCGGAGCCGACCATGAAATGGATCCTGCCGGAGTATGTCGAAGATATCCTGCCCGCCGAGGCGTCCAGGATCGAGTCGTTGAGAAGGAAAATCCTCGATCTGTTCGCGGGGAAGAAGTACGAGCTGGTGATGCCGCCGCTGCTCGAGTACATGGATTCGCTGCTCACCGGCACCGGGCACGACCTCGACATCCGCACCTTCAAGGTCGTCGACCAGTACTCGGGCAAGACCATGGGCCTGCGCGCCGACATCACGCCGCAGGTGGCGCGGATCGACGCGCACCTGCTCAACCGCAAGGGCGTGACGCGTCTTTGCTACTGCGGCAGCGTCCTGCACACGCGCCCGCTGGCGCCGGGCGCGACGCGCGAGCCGATCCAGATCGGCGCCGAGATCTTCGGCGAGCCCGGCGTCGCCGCCGATCTCGAGATCCAGCGCCTGCTGTGCGACGCGCTCGCGCTCGCGGGAGCGCGTGGCGCGCGCATGGACATCGGCCACGTCGCCGTGTTCCGCGCCATCGCGCGCGAGGCGAACGTGGGCGCCGAGCTCGAGTCCGAGCTGTTCGAGGCGCTGCAGAAGAAGGACGTTCCGGGGATCGCGTCCCTGACGGCCAGGCTTCCCGCGAAAACGAAGAGCGCGCTCCTGCTGCTGCCCGAGCTCTATGGCGGCGCGGAGGTGCTCGACATCGCGGAAAAGAAGCTGCCGAAAATCGCCGCCCTGCAGGATGCGCTGCAGACCTTGCGCGCGCTCGCGAAGGCCTGCTCGATCCCCGCGAGCTTCGATCTCGCCGAGCTGCGCGGCTACCACTATCATTCCGGCGTGGTGTTCGATGCCTATTGCGATGGCGTGAGCGGGCCCGTCGGCCGCGGCGGGCGCTATGACGAAGTGGGAAAGGCGTTCGGGCGCGCCCGTCCCGCGACGGGCTTCTCGATTGATCTGCGAAGCCTTGCTTCTGTTCCTGGTTCTTCTAAAAAAAGAATTTCACAGAGAAAAAAATAAAGAATCAATTCGGCATGAAAATTCCGGCAAGAAACGTCGTCGTCATCGGCACCCAGTGGGGCGACGAAGGCAAGGGCAAGATCGTCGACTGGCTCACCGACCGCGCCCAGGGCGTGGTGCGCTTCCAGGGCGGGCACAACGCCGGCCACACGCTGGTCATCGGCGGCAAGAAGACCGTGCTGCATCTCATCCCCTCGGGCATCCTGCGCGGCGACGTCGACTGCTTCATCGGCAACGGCGTGGTGCTCTCGCCCGAGGCGCTCTCACCGAGATGGACGAGCTCGTGCAGGCGGGCGTGAAGAACGTCGAGGCGCGGCTCATCATCTCGGAGGCCTGCCCGCTGATCCTGCCGTACCACGGCGCGCTCGACCGCGCGCGCGAGGCCGCGAAGGGCGAGAAGAAGATCGGCACCACCGGCCGCGGCATCGGCCCGGCCTACGAGGACAAGGTGGCGCGCCGCGCGATCCGGCTGCAGGACCTGCTTAACCCGGAGCGCTTCGAGCGCAAGCTCGAGGAGCTGCTCCATTTCCACAACTTCGTCCTCGAGCATTTTTATAAATGCGAAAAAGTGGATTTCAGGAAGACGCTGGACGAAACGCTCGCGCTCGCGCCGCGCCTCGTGCCGCTCGTGGCCGACGTGCCGCGCGCGCTCTACCACGCCAACAAGGCCGGCAAGAACCTGCTGTTCGAGGGCGCGCAGGGCGCGCTGCTCGACATCGACCACGGCACCTATCCCTACGTCACGTCCTCCAACTGCGTCGCTGGCGCCGCCGCGGCGGGCGCGGGCATCGGCCCGATGCACCTGCACTACGTGCTCGGCATCACCAAGGCCTATAGCACGCGCGTCGGCGAGGGGCCGTTTCCGACCGAGCTGTCGGACGACGTCGGCGAATGGCTGCGCCAGCGCGGCCACGAGTTCGGCGCCACCACCGGCCGTCCGCGGCGCACCGGCTGGTTCGACGCCGCGGCCCTCAAGCGCTCGATCCAGCTGAACGGCGTCTCGGGCCTGTGCATCACCAAGCTCGACGTCCTCGACGGCGCGGAGACGCTGAAGATCTGCGTCGGCTACAAGCTGGAGGACGGCACGCTGAGCGACATCCTGCCGGTGGGCGCCGAAGAGCTGGAGCGCTGCGTGCCGGAGTACGAGGAGATGCCGGGCTGGCAGGAAAGCACGGTCGGCGTGAAGGACTACGCGCGCCTGCCCAAGGCCGCGCGCGCCTACCTGAAGCGCGTCGCGGAGCTCTGCGCCGTGCCCATCGACATCATTTCCACCGGCCCCGACCGGGAGGAAACGATCGTCATGCGCCACCCCTACGACCGCTAGGCCGCCTGCCTTGCCGGCACGCCGGCGAGCGCCTCGACGAGATCCGACTGGCGAGGCAGACAGACCCGCTTGAGATCGTAGCGATCCACGACGGTTTTGCGCGCTTCGGCACGTAGCACCTGAAGATCTGATTTTTTTGACAAGGCAAAATCGATCTTCGCCGCGATCTCTTCCGGCGAAAAGAAATCGACCAGCAGGCCGTTCTCGCCGTCGGTGATCACTTCCTGTACCGGCGGCGTGCGCGAGCCCACCACCAGGCAGCCCGCCGCCATCGCCTCGAGGAGCGACCAGGACAGCACGAACGGATAGGTCAGGTAGACGTGGACCGAGGAGCGCCGCAGGACCTCCAGATAGTCCTGGTAAGGAATTTTTCCAAGAAAGAAAATTCTGGAAAGATCCAGCTTTCTTTCGAGCTCGCGCAGCAGGCGGGCGCGATAGGTCTCCCCCGGCGGCAGGCGCGGCGAATAGCTCACGTCGTCGCCGCCGACGATCACGATGCGCGCTTTCGGCCGGCGCTTCTGGATCTCGGGGAGGGCGCGCATGAAGACATGGAAGCCGCGGTAGGGCTCCAGGTTGCGCGCGACGTAGGTGATCAGCTCCTCTTTTTCTTCGTCCCCGCGCGGCGAAGGCGCGACCCGGTCCGTGTCGATGCCCTCGTGGATCACGCTGAGCCGCGAGGCGTAGGAAGCCGGGAACTGGCGCTGCTGCCAGCGCGTGGGCGCGATGCCGGCGTCGGACGCGTCGAGCGACATGAGCAGCGGCGCGTTCATTACCCGCAGGCGCAGGATCTTCTCCGCGGTCGGAGGAAACTCCGGGTCGAAGCCCATGTCCCCGCCGCGCGAGCGGTAGAAGAACTCGCAATACAGAAGAATCTTCGATTCGGGAAACACGTCCTTCAGGAACAGCGCCTCGCCCCAGCCGATGTGGGCGAAGATCACGTCGGGCCGGAAGCCCGAGCGGCGCAGCCGCGCCGCGCCCGCGGCGACGGTCTGGCCGCGCCGGATCGCGCTGAGGACGGGACTTTCGAACGAGCTCGCCTTCACCGGCGGCGACTCGTAGCCCAGCAGCTTGAGGCCGGGAATGGGGGGGCGGTTGCGCAGGACATTCGCCTGCTCCCCGACGGCGACGACCTCGTGTCCCGGTTGCGAGGCGAAATGCGCCGCGAGGTGCCGGTACTGTCCCGGGAAGTTCTGATGGATGAAGAGCAGCTTCATGGTTGGGAAGAAGCAGGTCGCGGAAGAATCATTTCCTACAGCGGCTCCCGCCCGGCGCGGCGCAAATAGCCGGTCACCGGCGCGAGCAGATAGTCGAACGCGGTGCGGCTGTCGGTGCGGATGAAAATCTCCGCCGGCATCCCCGCCTGCAGCTTGAGCCCGCCCGCGTGCTCGAGCGCGGCGGCCGGCACGTCGACGTGCACCACGTAGTAGGGCGTGCCGGTCTGGGTGTCGACCATCCGGTCGCCCGAGACATAGGTCACCGTGCCCTGCACGAGCGGCGTGGTGCGCTGCTTGTACGCCGTCAGCCGGATGTCGGCCGCGGAGCCGGCGCGCACGTGGTTGATGTCCTCGGGCCGGATGCGGGCCTCGACGATCAGGACCTTGTCGTTGGGCACGACTTCCATCAGGACGTCGCGCGGACCGACCACCGCGCCCGGACTGAATACGCGCAGCCCGACGACCTCGCCCGCGATCGGCGCGACGATCTGCTGGCGCTGCGCCGCGTCGCGCGACGGGCGCAGCTTCTCCTCGAGGTCGAAGATCTTCGCGGTGCAGTCCTTCAGCTCGTCGATGGCGCTCTGCTTGTAGGCGTTCTGCGCCGACACGACGCGCAGGTCGATCTCGGAGGTGCGCTGGCGCGCCTTGGCGAGCTCGGCGCGGTGCTCGCCGTGCCGCGCCTCGTATTCGGCGACCGCGCGCTGCAGGGTGAGCACGCGCGTCTTCTGCACGTAGTTCTGCCTCAGCAGGTCCTCGTTCGCCCTGAGCTCCTCGCGCTGCAGCTCGATGGCGCGCTGCTCGGCGGAGATCTGGTCGTTCAGCGCCACCGCCTCGTCGCCGATCTCGCGCGTCTGGCGGCGCAGCAGCGCGATCTGGCTTTCCACCGCGGCGCGCCGCGTCTGGAAGAGCGCGCGCTCGCGCTCCAGCGTCTCGGCGACCTTGAGCTCGTTCTCGCGCCGCCGGATGTCGGACGGGAATACGACTTTCTGGCTGTACGCGGCCTCGGCGGCGAGGCGCGCCGCCTTCGCGCGCTCGGCGACGAGCTGGGTGCTGAGCGTATCGAGCGTCGCATCGACGCGCACGTCCTCGAGCACCACCAGCGGCTGGCCCTGCGCCACGCGGTCGCCGTCGCGCACGCGGATCTCGCGCACGATGCCGCCTTCCTGGTGCTGCACCACCTTGCGGTTGAGGTCGATCTTGACGAAGCCGGGCGCGATCACCGCGCCGGAGAGCTGCGCGAACGCCGCCCAGCCGCCGAGGCCGAGCACGATGGCGACGATCACCGCGAGGCCGGCGCGCACCAGCGGCCGCATGTCGAGGGCTTGTTCCAGCCCTTCCACAGAAGAATTATTTTTTTGAAAATCGGTCATGCGACTTCCCGTTTGGCCGGCACCGCGCGCGTCACGCGCGGCAGGACTTCCTGGCGCGGGCCGAAAGCTTCGATCGCGCCCTCGCGCAGCACGAGCAGCTTGTCCATGCCCACGAGCAGCGAAGGCCGGTGGGCGATGACGATGAGCGTGACGCCTTCGTCCTTCAGCAGGCGCATGGCGCGCTCGAGCGCGCGGTGGCCGTCGTCGTCCAGGTTCGAGTTCGGCTCGTCCAGGACCACGACGCGCGGCGCTACGCCTTGCGCGCCGTATAAGGCTCGCGCGAGGGCGATGCGCTGCCGCTGGCCCGGCGAGAGCGCGCCGTCGCCGATCTCGGTGTCGTAGCCTTTGGGCAGCCTGAGGATCAGCTCGTGCACGCCGGCGCGCTGCGCCGCGCGGATGACCTGTGCCGGCTGCGGCTCGCCCAGGCGCGCGATGTTCTCGGATACCGTGCCCGGGAAGAGCTCGACGTCCTGCGGCAGGTAGCCGATGTGCGGGCCGAGCCGCTCGCGCGGCCAGCTCGCGAGCTCCGCGCCGTCGAGGCGCACCGAGCCGGCGCCCGGCCGCCACACGCCGGTGACAAGGCGCGCGAGCGTCGACTTGCCCGAGGCGCTCGGGCCGATGATGCCGAGCGACTCGCCGGCGGCGAGGCTGAAGGAGATGCCGCGCAGAATCGGCCGGTCCGCTTTTTGCACTGCGAAGACGACGCGCTCGACCTCGATGCGGCCCTGCGGGGCGGGCAGCTCGGTCGTCTGCTCGCGCGTGTGCGCATCCAGCAGCCGGGCGAGCCGTCCGAAGGCGCTGCGCGCCTCGGCGAGGCTGCGCCAGCTCGCCACCAGCAGCTCCACCGGGGCGAGCGCGCGGCCGAGCAGGATGGTGCTGGCGATCATGATGCCGGCCGTCACCTGCTGGTCGACGACCAGGAATGCGCCGCCGGCGAGCATCGCGACCTGGATCATCTGGCGCGCGAGCTTCGTAAGCGACGAGAAGCGGCTGCTCACGGCGCTCGCGCGGACCTGCTCGCGCAGCACCGCGTCGTTCAGCCGGGTCCAGCGCGCGGTCACATCCGGCAGCATGCCGAGCGCGGCGATCACTTCGGCGTTGCGCGTCCCGGCGTCGATGAAGCGCGCCGCGCGCCGGCCCTCCGTCTGCGCAAGCTCGAGGGGGCCTCGCGCCAGGCGCTCGTTGAGGACCGCGAGGCCCAGCATCAGCACCGCGCCGGCGAGCGCCATCGCGCCCAGCAGCGGATGAAAAGCGCAGATGATCAGCAGGAACACCGGCAGCCAGGGCGCATCGAAGAGCGCCAGCACGCCGCTGCCCGTAAGGAAAGCGCGCAGCGCGTGGGCGTCGCGCATGCCGTTGACGTACTCCGGCGCCGCGCCGCGCGCGCCATGCGCGAGCAGGCCGTCGATCACGCGCGGCCCGAGCAGCCGGTCGAGCGCCATGCCGGCGGCGGCGAGCAGCCGGGCGCGCAGCAGATCGAGGAGCGACATCGCGGCGAGCGCCACGACCGCCGCGAGGGTCAGCACGAGCAGCGTCTCCTGGCTGCGGCTGGTCAGCACGCGGTCGAACACCTGCAGCATGTACAGCGGCGAGACCAGAAGTAGAAGGTTGATCGCGAGGCTGAAGAGCCCCGCGTAGAAAAAGAACGGCCTGAAGCGAACGATCAGCTCACGCACGCAAAGTCCCGCCGGTCGGCGCGTACACGGGACCCCACTTTTCCAGAAAGCGCGGTTCGCCGCCATGCGCCGGTCGGCGCGCAAACCCGGCCATGCAGGCAAGAAACGCTCCCAAGCGCCGGAAATGTGAAGTGCCGGGCAGAGGATCGACCTTGCCTGACCGGCTCGTCAGACTCCTGCGACCAGCTCATATCGGAGGCGTTCGCATGGCAACCCGCAACTTCAGCGCATTGACCTCGGGACAATCGCTCGCGTTCGACCCGAACGCGGACGTTCTCTTCTTCGACCAGTCGGCCATTTCCGCGGGAAACCTCGGCGTGGCTGCCGAGGGCGCGAATAGCCGGGTCACGGTGCTGAGCGGGACGGATGCAGGGAAGAACGTGGTTCTGCTGAACACGACGCCCCTGCAGCTTGCGACCACGAACGTCGGCTTCGCCAACGCCAGCGCGCTTCTGTTCGGCGACAACTCGACCGCCCTGAACGACAACGCGGCCAACTCCCTGCAGGGAACGGCGGGCGCAGACCTCATCCAGGGCTTCGGCGGCAACGACACGATCAGCGGTCGCGCTGGGAACGACGCCCTGTTCGGGATGGACGGCAACGACATCTTCGACATGTCGCCCGGCGGCACCTCGAGCTACGGCAACGACTCGATCGACGGCGGCGCGGGCATCGACACGGTGGATTTCGGCAACTCGAGCGCGCTAAGCGCCATCGTGGTGAATCTCGCCGCCGGGACCCTGAGCGGCGGCGGGACGGCCGGGGCCGGGAGCGCGACGCTGGTGAGCATCGAGAACGTGACGGGCACGCAGTTCGGCGACCGTATCACCGGCGACGCCGGCGCCAACTCGGTCTACGCCTGGCTCGGCAACGACACGATCGACGGCGGCGCGGGCAACGACACGCTCAACGGCGTGCAAGGAAGCGACGTGATCAACGGCGGCGCGGGCAACGACCTGCTCACCGGCGGCACCGACGCCGACAGCTTCATCTTCGACCAGACGCCGGGCGCTGCCAACGCCGACCGGATCACGGACTTCGCCACCGGCGTCGACAAGATCCGTCTGGACGCGGGCGTCATGACCAGCCTGGGCGCCGCCGGCAACTTCGCGGCGGGCGATGCGCGGTTCTTCGCCGCCGCGGGCGCCACCGGCGGTCACGACGCGGACGACCGCGTCATCTACAACACCACCACCGGCCAGCTCTTCTACGATGCCGATGGCAACGGTCCGGGCGCTGCGCAGCTCATCGCGACTCTGCAATCGGGCGCGGTTCTCGCCGCCACCGACATCGCGGTCGATGGCGCGAGTGCCCCGAGCAACCAGGTCATCAACGGGACCGCCGGCAACGACACGCTGACAGGTGGTCCCGGCGACGACACCATCAATGGTCTTGGCGGCGACGATTCGCTGGTCGGCAATGCGGGAAACGACAGTCTCACCGGCGGTGACGGCAACGACACGCTGCAGGGCGGCTGGAACAACGACACCCTCGACGGCGGCAACGGGCAGGACATGCTTTGGCTCAGCGGCGCGCAGAGCATGGTGACCGTCGATCTCGCCGCGGGTACGATGGCCGGCGGCGATGCGGCGGGCACCGCGAGAGCCGTGCTCTTGAACCTCGAGTCGGTCGATGCGGGCGGCGTGACTTTTTCAACGCAGCTTACGGGTGACAGCGCGGCGAACTATTTGCGGGGCGGGTCGGGAACCGACACGATTCATGGCGGCGCGGGAGACGACTTTATCTATGGGTCGTCGTTCGCACAGAACGCCAACGGCGATCAGCTCTACGGTGGCGACGGAAACGATGTGATTACCGCGTTCGGCGGCAACGGATTGCTGGACGGCGGCGCGGGCAATGATCTCCTGCTTGGAGGAAACGGCAGCGATACGCTGACCGGCGGCTCGGGCGCGGACACCTTCCTCTTTATTACGCCCCCGGGTGGCGGGAGTGCCGACACGATCACGGATTTTGCTTCCGGCCTCGACAAGATCAGCCTCGATGGCGGAGCGATGCCCGCTTTGGGCGCTTCGGGCAACTTCAGCGCCGGCGATCCGCGTTTCTATGCTGCGCCAGGCGCGAGCACTGCGCACGACGGCGGCGACCGCGTCATCTACGATACGACTACCGGCAATTTGTGGTACGACGCCGACGGCGGGAGCGCAGGCGCCGCTCCGCAGTTGATCGGCACGCTGCAGGGCGCTCCCACCCTGGTCGCCACTGATATCAGCGTCCAAAACGGAATCGCAGGCGTTACCCTCGACGGCGGCCCCGGCAACGACTCGCTGCGCGGCGGCGACGGCAACGACACGATCAGCGGCAACGGTGGCAACGACACGCTGGCCGGCATGAACGGCGATGACCGACTCGACGGCGGCAGTGGCGACGACATCGTAATCGGCGGCCAAGGCGCCGATTACCTGATCGGCGGCGACGGCAACGATACGCTCGACGGCGTCTCCCCCAACGACCGCCTGAGCGACCCCATCCTTCAGGGCACCGAGTCTCCCGACTCGCGCGACACGCTCGACGGCGGCCTGGGCAACGACCAGTACATCGTGCAGATAAACGACATTATTCTCGCCGACCCCGGGGGCATCGATACAGTTGTCGCATGGGACACGAGCTGGACGCTAGGCGCGGGCCTGGAGAACCTCGTCCTCCGCGGGAGCGGTCTGCAACGTACAGGAATCGGTAACGAGCTCGACAATACTATCGACGGGAGCGCGATGCAGGGCGCAGGCGGCGCCCTCGAAGGTCGCGGCGGTGCAGACGTGCTAAAGGGAAGCTCCTTCGGCGATCGCCTGGATGGCGGCGACGGCAATGACACGGTGCAGGGCGCGCAAGGCAACGATTCGCTGATCGGCGGCAATGGCGACGATTCGCTCGATGGCGGCAGCGGCAGCGGAGGCGACGGCGGCAATGATTCGCTCGACGGGGGCGCGGGGAACGACACGCTGATCGGCGATGGCGGAAACGACGTGCTCACGGGCGGTAGCGGCGCGGATAGCTTCACTTTCATCGTCACGGCGAGCGCCGCCAACGCCGACCAGATCACTGACTTCATCTCGGGCGTCGACAAGATCCAGCTCGACGGTCGCGTCATGCCTATGGGTCTGTCCGGCGATTTCGCCGCCGGAGACGGCCGGTTCTATGCTGCCGCAGGCGCAACCGGCGGCCACGATGCCGACGACCGGGTGATCTTCAATACCTCGACCGGACAGCTTTTTTATGACACGGACGGAAACGGTGCGTCGCCCGGACAGCTCGTCGCTACGCTGCAGCCGGGCGCAACGCTCGCTGCCGGCGATATCAGGGTCATCAACGGCTCATCTGGCACCGTGCTCAACGGTGGCCCCGGCGACGACTCCCTGACCGGAGGCGCGGGAGACGACACGATCAACGGCTTCGGCGGCAATGATACGTTGAGCGGCGGCGAGGGAAGCGATCACCTGGACGGCGGCACAGGCAACGATTCACTCATAGGAGGCGCGGGCGCCGACTTCTTGGGCGGCGGCGACGGCAACGACACGCTCGACGGCTGGCATTCACTACGCTCCCTCGATTTCGACCCCGACATCGACACGCTGGACGGCGGCCTTGGGAATGATGCGTTCTATGTCGACAACCCCGGCGATGTTCTCACCGACGCGGGCGGTATCGATACCGTCCACGTTCGCGTCGGTGACTGGACCCTCGGCGCCGGCTTCGAGAACCTGGTCATCTACGATCAGGAGGACGGCTCGAATCTCGGCGCCGGCAACGAGCTCGACAACGTGATCGAGAGCCGTGCCTGGGACGCCATTCTCGAGGGGCGCGGCGGAAACGACCTGCTTCTCGCAAACGGCGGGCACAACCAGTCACTGTTCGGTGGCGACGGCAACGACACGCTGCTTGGCGGAAACGGATTCCGCACGTCGTTCGACGGCGGCAACGGCGACGATTCGATGGTCGGAAACGCTGGATTGATCACCGGCGGAGCGGGCAACGATACCCTGAGCGGTGGCCAGACGGAGACCGGCGGTGCGGGCAACGATACGTTCCTCCTTGCCTCCGCCTCCGGCCCATTCGTGCAAATCACCGACTTCAGCTCGGGTATCGACGGGCTTACGATCGACGGGAACGGCTTCGCCAGCGCCGGCCCTTCGGGCAGGTTCGCGGCGGGCGACGAGCGTTTCTTCGCGGCGGCCGGCGCCACGTCGGCCCACGATGCGACCGACCGCGTGATCTTTGACACCGCCACCGGGAATCTCTACTACGACGCCGACGGGACCGGCGCCGGCGTCGCGCAGCAGATCGGCAATCTCTCCGGCCCCCTGGCGGCCACCGACATCACCATCGTCAACGGCAGCACCGGCGGGCAGGTCATCAACGGCACGGCCGGCAACGACTCGCTCGTGGGCGGTGCGGACAACGACACCATCAATGGTCTCGCCGGCAACGATACGATCGACGGCGGCCGGGGCGCCGACAGCATGATCGGCGGGACCGGCGATGATTTGTACTTCGTCGAAAATCCCGGCGGCGATGTAGTTGTCGAGCAGCAAAACGGAGGGATCGACGAAGTCAGGAGCAGCCTTTCCGGCTATACGCTGCCCGATTGGGTCGAGAACCTGACGCTGGCGGGTAACGCGGCCTTCAGTGGCACGGGCAACGCCCTCGACAACGTCATCACCGGGAATACGCAGGGGAACCAGCTCTCCGGCTTCGACGGAAACGACACTCTGATCGGCGGCGGCGGCGGGGATTTTCTGGTGGGCGGAGCCGGGGCAGACAGCTTCGTCTTCGACGTCGCGCCCGAGGCCAACAACGACAGCAGCATCGCCGACTTCGAGGTCGGCGCGGACAAAATCCACCTGGACGCCAACGTGATGGCGGCGCTCGGGGCTTCGGGCAATTTCTCGGCGGGCGACGCGCGCTTCTTCGCCGCGGCCGGGGCCAACAGCGGCCACGATGCCGATGACCGCGTTATCTACAACACCACGACGGGCGAACTCTGGTATGACGCCGACGGCAGCGGTTCGGGCTTCGCGATGCCCATCGCGACGATCAATTCCGGCGGCGGACCCTCGGGCGGCGGAACAGTTACTCCCTTGACCGCGACGGACATCGTGGTGGACAACGGCACGGCTACGCCCGGCGGACAGACGATCAACGGCACCGCGGGCAACGACTCGCTCGTGGGCGGGGCGGGCAACGACACGATCAACGGACTTGCCGGCGCGGACACGCTGATCGGCAACGCGGGGGATGACCGCCTCGACGGCGGCGCGGGCGTGGACAGCCTGGACGGTGGCCTCGGCAACGATACGTATATCGTGACGGCGGGCGATGTGCTCACGGACGCGGGCGGTATCGATACGGTGATCAGCGACGCCTCCTGGACGCTCGGCGCAGCCTTCGAGAATCTGACTCTCCTTGGTACCGCAGCGAGCGCGCAGGGCAACGCCCTGGACAACATCCTCATCGGCAGCGACGCAAACCAGAGCAGCATCAACGGCCGCGCCGGCAACGACACCATGTTCGGGATGGGCGGCAATGACGTCTTCGACATGTCGCTAGGTGGCACCTCGAGCTACGGGAACGATTCGATCGACGGCGGCGCGGGCATCGACACGGTGGATTTCGGCGGCTCGTCCGCGCAAAGCGCCATCGTGGTTGATCTCGCGGCAGGAACGCTGAGGGGCGGCGGCACGGCCGGAGCCGGCAGCGCGACGCTGGTGAGCATCGAGAACGTGACGGGCTCGCAGTTCAACGACCGAATCACCGGCAGCAGCGCGGACAACTTCGTCTACGCGTGGATCGGCAACGACACGATCGATGGCGGGGCGGGCAACGACACGCTCAACGGCGTGAGCGGCAGCGACTCGATCAACGGCGGCGCGGGCAACGACTTGCTCACCGGCGGCACCGAGGCCGATATCTTCGTGTTCAACCAGACGCCGGGCGCGGCGAACGCCGATCGCATCACCGACTTCACTTCTGCGAGCGACAAGCTGCAGCTCGACCACAACGTGATGGCGGCGCTGGGGGCGACGGGCAATTTCGCGGCGGGCGACGTGCGCTTCTTCGCAGGCGCGGGCGCAGCGAGCGGTCATGACGCGGACGATCGCGTGGTCTACAACACCTCGACCGGGCAGCTCTATTACGACGACGACGGCAGCGGCGCGCACGCCGCGCAGCTGGTCGCGACGCTGCAGGCGGGCGCCGTGGTCGCGGCCACCGATATCGCGGTGATCTGACCTAAAGCTTCGGCTTGATTTCCTCGAGCCGGTCGGTGGCCGGCGGGGGCGTGCGCGAGAGCGCCGAGATCTCGGCGCGCAGCTCGGGCGTCATGTCGATCTTCACCGAGTCGAGCGACGGCTGGAGCTGCTCGAGGCTGCGCGCGCCGATGATGGGCGCCGTGACGGCCGGATGCGAGCCGACCCAGGCGACCGCCATGCTCATCGGGTGCACGCCGCGCTTCGCGCAGTACTCGGCGAACGCCGCCGCGACTTCGTGCATCCACGGCTCGCCATAGCGGCTTTCATACATCTTGTTGGCTGCGATGCGGCCCTGGGCGCCCTTGACTGAATATTTTCCCGAAAGCAGGCCGCCGCCGGCCGGGCTGTAGGGCACCACGCCGATTCCGCTCGCCGCGGCCTGGGGAAGGATCTCCACCTCCGCCTGGCGCTTCACCAGGTTGTACATCGGCTGCGTCACCTGCAGCGGCGCCCAGCCGTGCTCGCGCTGGATGTCCAGCGCGCGCTGCGTCTGCCAGGCCGCGTAGTTGCTGACCGCCGGATAGAGCACCTTGCCCGCGCGCACGAGATCCTCCAGCGCGCGCAGCGTCTCCTCCGCGGGCGTGAGCGGATCGTATTGGTGCAGGTACAGGACGTCGACGCGGTCGGTGCGCAGGCGCTTGAGGCTCGCCTCGGCGGCGCGCACGACGTGGCGGCGCGATCCGCCGCGGGCGTTGATGTCGCGGCCCATCGGGTTGTAGCACTTCGTCGCGATGACCAGCTCGTCGCGCTGGCCGCCGATCAGCTCGCCGAGGATCTCCTCGGAGCGGCCGTTGTTGTACTGGTCGGCGGTGTCGAAGTAGTTGATGCCGGCTTCGCGGCAGGCGCGGAACATCTTCGCGGCCGCCGCCTCGTCCGCATCGCCGCCGAACGACATCGTGCCGAAGCAGAGCTGCGAGACCTGCACGCCGGTATTGCCGAGCGCCCGGAATTTCATGTCGGAACCACGATAAACTATCCGGGTCGCGGAGTTGGTGCCGAGGAAGGGACTCGAACCCCCACAATCTTGCGATCGCTAGCACCTGAAGCTAGTGCGTCTACCAATTCCGCCACCTCGGCAAAGGACGCGAATTCTAGTGGCTAAGCGCTCCAAATTCAAGGTTGCCGCGACCGGACGCAACGATCCGGCGCGCGACATCCTGCACGCCCTCGAGCTCGCGGGAGAGCCCCTCACGCCCAAGGAGGTCGCGAAGCGCCTGCGCATTCCGCGTCCCGAAAAAGACGCCTTCGAAAAGGCGCTGGCGAACCTGGAGCGCGCGGGCGAGATCGTGAAGAACCGCGCCGGCGCGCTGCTCGTCGCGAAGCGCATCGCGGTCGTCGCCGGCCGCATCGAGGGCCATCGCGACGGCCACGGTTTTCTCGTGCCCGACGACGCCAGCCCGCAGGTGTTCCTGCCGCCGGCGGAGATGCGCGAAGTGCTGCACGGCGACCGCGCGTCGGTGCGCATTTCCGGGCGCGACCCGCGCGGGCGCCCCTCCGGCGTGATCGTCGAGGTGCTCGAGCGCGGCACCCGCCGCATCGTCGGCCGGCTGCACTCCGAGCACGGCGTCACGTTCCTGGTTCCCGAGGACCGGCGCATCGCGCACGACATCCTGGTGCCGGACGCGGGCCGGGCGAAGGCGGGCGAGATCGTCACCGTCGAGCTGATCGCGCACCCGAGCAAGCACGCGCAGCCGATCGGCCGCGTCGCCGAGGTGCTCGGCCACCACGCCGATCCCGGGATGGAGATCGAGATCGCGGTGCGCAAGTTCGGCCTGCCGCACGAGTTCTCGAAGAAGGCGATGGCTGCGGCGCGGGCCCTTCCAGAATCAGTTCAATCACAAGATATTCAAAATCGTCGCGACCTGCGCGAGCTGGGCTTCGTCACCATCGACGGCGAGACGGCGCGGGATTTCGATGACGCGGTGTTCTGCAAACGCGAGGGTAAGGGCTTCAGGCTCTGGGTGGCGATCGCGGACGTGAGCCACTACGTGCGCCACGGCGACGCGCTCGACATGGAAGCGCGCGAGCGCGGCACCTCGGTGTATTTCCCGCGCCGGGTGATCCCGATGCTGCCCGAGAAGCTCTCGAACGGCCTGTGCTCGCTCAATCCGGAGGTCGATCGCCTGGCGATGGTCTGCGAGATGGCGATCACGCCGAAAGGCGAGATCGCGCAGTACGAGTTCTACAACGCGGTGTTCCGCTCGCATGCCCGCCTCACCTACACCGAAGTCTGGGCCAGGATTTCAGGCAAGAAGGCGAGCCAGAACCTCCTGAACCTGTACGACGTGTTCAAGGTGCTTCTCGAGGAGCGCGGCCTGCGCGGCGCGATCGACTTCGAGACCGTCGAGACGCGCATGATCTTCGACCCCAAGGGCAAGATCGAGAAGATCGTCGCCGAGCCGCGCAACGACGCCCACCGCCTGATCGAGGAGTGCATGCTGGCGGCGAACGTGTGCGCGGGAAACTTCATCGCCAAGAGCGAGCACCCCGTGCTCTACCGCGTGCACGACGTGCCGGCGGAGGAAAAGGTGCGCACGCTGCGCGACTTTCTCGCCGAGCTCGGCCTGCAGCTGCCCGGCGGCGAGATCCCGCGGCCGAAGGACTACGCGCAGCTGCTGGAGCGCATCCGCAAGCGGCCCGACTTCACGCTGCTGCAGACGATCCTGCTGCGCTCGCTCAAGCAGGCGGTCTACAGCCCGGCGAACAAGGGCCACTTCGGCCTCGCCTTCGACGCCTACGTGCACTTCACCTCGCCGATCCGGCGCTACCCCGATCTGCTCGTGCACCGGGTGATCAAGGCGCTGCTCGCGAGGAAAGAGTATTCCGGCGTGGACTGGGACGCGCTCGGCCGGCACTGCTCGGAGACCGAGCGGCGCGCCGACGAGGCGAGCCGCGACGTCGAGAACTGGCTCAAGTGCTTCTACATGCGCGATCACGTCGGCAAGGTCTTCAACGGCACCATCACGGGGGTGACGGCCTTCGGTCTCTTCATCACCCTCGACGATTATTTCGTCGACGGGCTGGTGCACATCTCGGAGCTCGGGCGCGACTACTTCCAGTACGACGCCACGCGCCACGCGCTGCTCGGCGAGCGCACCGGCAAGCGCTTTCGCCTCGCCGACCGCATGAAGGTGAAGCTCGTCAGGGTGGATCTCGACACGCGCAAGATCGACCTGGTCCCCGCATGAGCAGGCACGGGGAACGCGAGCCGCGCGTCGTCTTCGGCTTCCATGCGGTGCTCGCGCGCCTGCGCGCCGACCCGGCCTCGGTGGTGGAGATCTTCCTCGACGAGACGAGAAACGACGCGCGCGCCAAGGACCTCGTCGCCGTCGCCAAGCGCGCCGGTGCGCACCTGATGCTGGTGCCCACCAAGCGGCTCGACGGCTTCTATGGCGGCGGCCGGCACCAGGGCGTGGTCGCGCGCGTGCAGATGAAGGATCTCGGCCACAGCCTGGACGAGATCCTGGAGAAGGTCGAGAAGCCGCTGCTGCTGGTGCTCGACGGCGTCACCGACCCGCACAACCTGGGCGCGTGCCTGCGCGTGGCCAATGCCGCCGGCGCCGACGCGGTGGTCGCGCCGAAGGACCGCGCCGCGGGAATCTCGCCGGCGGTCTCGAAGGTCGCGAGCGGCGCCGCCGAGGCCACGCCCTACCTCATGGTCACCAACCTCGCGCGCACGCTGGCGGAGATCAAGGAGCGCAACATCTGGGCGATCGGCACCGACGAGCGCGCCGGGAAGACGATCTACGAGACCGATCTGCCCGACTCGATCGCCTGGGTGCTCGGCGCCGAAGGCGAGGGCATGCGCCGGCTCACGCGCGAGAGCTGCGACGTGCTGGTGAAGATCCCGATGCGCGGCGAGGTCGAGAGCCTCAACGTCTCGGTGGCGGCGGGGATCTGCCTGTTCGAGTCGGTCCGCCGTCGGACAGGGAGATAAATCAGGCATACTTCGCCCGGCCATGGAAATTCTCCTCGTCGACGACGATCCGCTGATGCACGAAATGATGCCGCCGCTCGTGCGCAAGGCGCTCGGCGACGTCGACATCGTCGCGGTGAGCGACCTCGAGAGCGCCTTCCAGCGGCTCGCGCACCACATGCCGCCCTCGTTCGCGCTGCTCGACCTGGGCCTGCCGGGCCACGCGGGCCTGGAGACGCTGCGGCGCTTTCGCTGGAAGTTCTCCAACGTGCCGGTGGTGATCCTGTCCGCGATCGACGACCCGGCCTTCATCCGCGTCGCGCGCGGCATGGGGGTCGTGGGCTACCTGCCCAAGACCCTCACAGCGGACCAGCGCATCGAGGCGCTGAAGCAGATCGGGACCGGCGGCAGCTTTTTCCCGGAGCCGGCGCCGAATAAATAGGCGGCCCCCGGGCCGCACAAGCAGTTCTTTTTCCAGTACAATCCCGCCCCTTCCTGGTCACACCGCTTCGCATGGCGGTTGGCCCAAACCATAGGAACAGGAGCTAAAAAGCCATGCGGCATTACGAGATCGTTTTCATCGTCCATCCCGACCAGAGCGAGCAGGTCCCGCAGATGGTCGAGCGCTACAAGGGCGTCATCGCCGCGAAGAGCGGCACCGTCCACCGCCTCGAGGACTGGGGCCGGCGCCAGCTCACCTACCCGATCCAGAAGGTCCACAAGGCGCATTACGTGCTCATGAACATCGAGTGCGACAACGAGACGCTCGCCGAGCTCGAGCACTCGTTCAAGTTCAGCGACGCGGTGCTGCGCCACCTCATCATCAAGATGCCGAAAGCCCTCACCGCGCCTTCGCCGATGATGCGCGAGGAGAAGTCGAAATCCATGATGGAGCGCGGTGGCGCCGAGTCGCGGGCGGCGGAAGCAAGGCCTGCGGAAGCTCGGCCTGCGGACGCTCCGGCCGCCTGAACAAGCTTGAAGTGACCGGAAAAATCGTGGAGCTCGGCGCGCTGCGCTATACGCCCGCCGGCATCCCGGTGGTCGAGTTCAAGCTCGATCACGAGTCGGAGCGGGACGAGGCGGGCGCGAAGCGCAAGGTCCGGGCCGAAATCAGCGCGGTCGCCTTCGAGACGCAGGCGCGGCTGGTTTCACGGCAGAACATGGGCTCGCAAGTGAGGCTCGAAGGATTCCTGAGCGCGAGGACGAAGCGCTCGAAGAAGCTGGTGCTGCACGTTACCAACATCGAATTCAGCGAAGGAGCATGAGATGCCCCCAAGAAGAGGGTTCAAGGGCAAGGGTAAGAAAGGCAAGTTCGGCAAGGATAAAAAGGACAAGGGGCAGCGGGCGCTATTCCGCCGCCGCAAGTTCTGCCGCTTCACCGCGGAGAAGATGGAGTGGATCGACTACAAGGACGTCGAGCTGCTCAAGGACTTCGTCAACGAGACCGGCAAGATCATTCCGGCGCGCATCACCGGGACCTCGGCCGGCTATCAGCGCCAGCTGTCCGATGCGATCAAGCGCGCACGCTTTCTCGCGCTGCTGCCGTATACGGACCTGCACTAACCGGGGAATCAGCGCATGCAAGTCATTCTGATGGAGAAAGTCGGCAAGCTCGGCAACCTCGGCGACGTGGTGAAGGTGAAGGACGGCTACGCCCGCAACTTCCTCATCCCGCAGGGCAAGGCGAAGCGCGCCACCGAGTCCAACCTGAAGGAGTTCGAGCAGAAGCGCTCGGTGCTGGAAAAAGCGCAGGCCGATATCTTGTCGAAGGCGCAGGAGCGCGGCACCAAGCTCGACGGCTTCATGCTGCAGATCACGCAAAAGGCGGGCGTCGACGGGCGCCTGTTCGGCTCGGTCACCAACTACGACATCGTGGAAGCCTTGAAGAAGCAGGGCCACGAGATCGAGCGCTCGCAGATCCGGATGCCGCAGGGGCCGCTGAAGCAGGTGGGCGACTACCCGATCCAGCTCGCGCTGCACACCGACGTCGCGGTCACCATCAAGGTGTCGGTGCTCGGCGAGCAGTAAAACCGGAGCGATCCGCAGCAACGAAAAAGGGCTCCGCTGGAGCCCTTTTTTTATCCGGTCGCCGCCTGATCTACTCCGTCGCGGCCTGCATCTCGCGCCGGATCGCCTCGACGAGGTTTGCCGCGTCTTCCCGCGGGACCACGATCTGGGGGTCGTGGCCGGCCAGCGGCCGATGCTGGCGGATCACGATGTCGCCGTCCGCGTTCCGCTGCACGGCGAGCGCGCCGGCCGGCCCGGCAGCAGCCCCCAGCGCTTCGTCGCGCGTGTGCTCCACCGGCTCGCTGCGCAGAATCTCCTCGAACATGAAACATTCTATTCTGCGGTCAAGAAATTTAGTTGCCGCCGCGCTTTCTCCGCGCACAGACAATCAACAGGTTATGCACAGTTCGCCCACAGGTGCGCGGCATGGGCTCTTCGTCTTAATTCAATAGTTTCCGGCCGCAACAGAAAGTGTTGTGGGAAAGTTTTCCGGCGCGCGGCAAATAGCAGTGTTTCGCAGGAAGTCACCGGTATCATCTGCCCACAATTCCAGGCTGGACCGCAGTTTGAACGGTGACGGGAAGGGGACCCCAAGATGGCAGTGGTGCAACCGACGGCGAGCGCGCCCGCGACGCCCCAGGAAAACGTTTTCCAGTTCAAGACGCCGCCGCACTCGATCGAGGCGGAGCAGTCGATGCTCGGGGCGCTGCTGCTCGACAACCAGGCCTTCGACCGCGTCGCCGACCTCGTGGTGGGGGAGGACTTCTACCGCGACGACCACCGGCGCATCTGGCGCCACATCGTCAGGCTGATCGAAGCGAACCGACCCGCGGACGTGGTGACCGTCTCGGAGTCGATCGACGCGAGCGAGGACAAGGACAAGACCGGCGGCCCCGCCTACCTCGGCGCGCTCGCCCAGAACACGCCGAGCGCGCTCAACATCCGCCGCTACGCCGAGCTGGTGCGCGAGCGCTCGGTGCAAAGGCGGCTCGCGCACATCGCCACCGAGATCGCCGAGAGCGCGCTCAGCCCGTCCGGCAAGGAGATCGGACTGCTCCTCGACGAGGCCGAGTCGAAGATCTTCCAGATCGCCGAGTCGGGCGCGCGCAAGGACCAGGGGTTGCTCGAGATCAAGCCGGTGCTCGCGCGCGTGTTCGAGCGCATCGACCATCTCTATCATCGCGACAATCCTTCGGATGTGACGGGCGTGCCCACCGGCTACACGAAGATGGATCAGATGACCTCGGGGCTGCAGCCGGGGGATCTCATCGTCGTCGCCGGCCGCCCGAGCATGGGCAAGACCGCTCTCGCGCTCAACATCGCCGAGCATGTCGCGGTGGACAACGGGCTGCCGGTCGCCGTCTTCTCGATGGAGATGAGCGCCACGCAGCTCGCGATGCGGATGCTCGGCTCCATCGCGCGCGTCGACCAGCACAAGATGCGCACCGGACGCCTCAACGACAAGGAGTGGGGCGATCTGTCGGAAGCGATGGGCAAGCTGCACGAGACGCCGATCTACATCGACGAAGCCGGCGCCCTGACCGCCCTGGAAGTCCGCGCGCGCGCGCGAAGGTTGAAAAGACAATATTCAAAGCTCGGCTTGATCGTGATCGACTACATCCAGCTCATGTCGGCGAGCAGCCAGGGGGAGAACCGCGCCACCGAGATCTCCGAGATCTCGCGCTCGCTGAAGGGCATGGCGAAGGAGCTCGACGTCCCCGTGATCGCCCTCTCCCAGCTCAACCGCGCGGTCGACCAGCGCCCCGACCGGCGCCCGGTGATGTCGGACCTGCGCGAGTCGGGCGCGATCGAGCAGGACGCCGACGTCATCATGTTCATCTACCGCGAGGTGGTCTACAAGCCCGACCTGCCCGAGGACCAGCGCGGCATCGCCGAGGTCATCATCGGCAAGCAGCGAAACGGCCCGATCGGCACGGTGAAGCTCACCTTTCTCGGCCAGCACACCCGCTTCGAGAACTACCAGGACCCCGGCGCCTACTGATTCTCAAGTATTATTCGTCGAGAAAAACAGGCTGAAGGCCGAGGAGAGGACCATGGCTGATCCGCTGGTTGCGCAGAAGTCGCCGTTTGCGGTGGAGCTCGCGCCGGGCGATTATTGGTGGTGCGCCTGCGGGCGCTCGAAGCGCCAGCCGTTCTGCGACGGCTCGCACAAAGAGACCGAGCACACGCCGGTCAAGTTCACCGTCACCGAAGCGCAGAAGGTCTGGCTGTGCGGCTGCAAGCAGACCGGGAGCAAGCCCTTCTGCGACGGCTCACACAAGAAGATTACTTAAAAAACTATTTCTTAGTTGCAGTCCAGCGCCCTTCCGCGCCCTTCTCGTCGTGGAACGAGCCTTCCATCTTGCCGCCGTTCACCCGACCGGTGAAATCGCGGCGTACGCCTGCCGGATCCACGTAGGCGAACGCGATGTTGAAGCCGCGCAGCCGCGCTTCGCGCAGCCCCGCCTGGATCGGCCCGAGCGCGGCGCTGCCGTGGATCTTCTGGAACGTCTGCTCGAGGTTGAGCTCGGTCTTCTGGCCGCCGGCGTCGAGCGACCAGCCGCCCTGCACGTTGGCGGGCACGACCCAGAAATAGGCGCGCCGGCCGTCCACGCTCGAGATCTCGTCGGCGTCCCAGTCCTCCATCGTGAACGAGTGCGAGACGACGCGCGTGCCGGGGCGCATCGTCAGGAGCTGCGGGCGCAGCTTCATGTTGAGGCCGGGCAGCAGGTACATCGTGATCACGGTCGCCTGGCTGAAGTCGGTGGCGAAGATGTCGCCGTGGCGGATGAGCGCCTTGCCCGCGCCGCTGCCCGCCACGCCGGCCGCCGTGGCGTTGGCGTTCGCGTGCTTGACCATGTCCGGGTTGTACTCGATGCCCACCGCGCGCGCGCCGAACTTCTTCGCCGCCGCGATCGCGATCTTGCCGTCGCCCGCGCCGAGGTCCATGACGAAGTCGTTGGGCGTGACCTGCGCCATCGTCAGCATCCGGTCCACCACTTCATCCGGTGTGGGCACCCAGATGACGTCCTTGCCGGCCTGGCCGACCTGCGGCTCGAACTTCGTCTGCGCCGAAGCGGGCGCGGAAACGAGGAACGAAAATGAAAGTATCGTCAGAAGGCGAACGAAGCGGGTCATCGGGGATTTCCTGGGAAGAGGGCAGCGCAATTTAGCAGAAAGATAAAGCGGAGAGGTGAAACACCAACCTTGTCGGTCTTATTCCGGCCCCCTGATAAGGGGGTCGTGAGCCGCAGGCGAGCGCAACCCCCCGGCGCTTCGCGCCACCCCCCTTGTCAGGGGGGCAAAACCTACAGCACCTCGGCGGCGTGGTCGGCGAGCCGCGAGCGCTCGCCGCGCGCGAGCGTGATGTGGCCGGCGTGGCCCCAGTCCTTCATGCGATCGACCACGTACGTGAGCCCGGAGCTGCCCTCGGTGAGGTAGGGCGTGTCGATCTGCGCGATGTTGCCCAGGCACACCACCTTGGTGCCCGGGCCGGCGCGCGTCACGAGCGTCTTCATCTGCTTCGGCGTCAGGTTCTGCGCCTCGTCGATGATCAGCCATTTGTTGACGAAGGTGCGCCCGCGCATGAAGTTCAGCGACTTCACCTTGATCCGCGAGCGCACGAGATCGCGCGTCGCCGCGCGCCCCCATTCGCCGCCCGACTCGTCGGTCGTGTTCAGGACGTCGAGGTTGTCCTCGAGCGCGCCCATCCACGGCAGCATCTTCTCCTCCTCGGTGCCCGGCAGGAAGCCGATGTCCTCGCCGATCGGCACCGTCACCCGCGTCATGATGATCTCCGAATAACGCTTCTCGTCGAGCACCTGGGTGAGGCCGGCGGCGAGCGCGAGCAGCGTCTTGCCGGTGCCCGCCTGCCCGACCAGCGTGACGAAGTCGACGGCGGGATTCATCAGCAGGTTGAGGGCGAAGTTCTGCTCGCGGTTGCGCGCGTTGATGCCCCAGACGGAGTTCTTGGCGTGGGTATAGTCGCGCAGCGTCTCGAGCACCGCCATGCGGCCGTTGATCTCCTTCACCAGCGCGAACAGCGGGCGCTCGCCGGACTCGTCGAACACGAACTCGTTGACCTGGAGCTTGGGCACCAGCGGCCCGTGCACGCGGTAGTAGGTGTGGCCTTCCTTCTTCCAGGACTCCATGTTGCGGCCGTGGGTGTTCCAGAAATCCTTCGGCAGCGCGCGCACGCCGGTGTAGAGGAGGTCGGCGTCCTCCAGCACCTTGTCGTTGAAGTAGTCCTCGGCGGCGAGCCCCAGGGCGCGCGCCTTGATGCGCATGTTGATGTCCTTCGACACCAGCACGACTTCGCGCTGCGCCTGCTTTTCGCGCTGGCCTTCGCGCTCGTGCAGGAACCGCACCACCGAGAGGATCTGGTTGTCGGTCTTGCCGAGCGGCAGCGTCGCCGGCAGCTCGCCGTTGATCGCCTCGGTCTGCAGGAAGAGACGCCCCTTCGACTGCTGGCCGTCCTTGATCCTGATCTGCAGGCCGTCCTTGATGTTCTGCGTCTCGGCGGAGACGATCTCGTCCAGGAAGCGGCTCGCCTGGCGGGCGTTGCGCGCGACGTCGGAGAGCCCCTTCTTGTTGGCATCGAGCTCCTCCAGCGTCCCCATCGGCAGGTAGACGTCGTGCTCCTCGAAGCGGAACAGGCTCGTCGGGTCGTGCATCAGCACGTTCGTGTCGAGCACGAAGAGCTTCTTGGTTCTGGGTTTGCGCGGGGGACGGGGGGACTTGGGCATCAACGAAGCTTCGGACGACTCTGCTGCGGCCTGTTCGACATCATAGGGCTTTAACAAAGCTCAGTACCTCCTGGACGTGGCCCGGCACCTTGACACCGCGCCATTCGCGCGCCAGCACCCCTTTTTCATCGACCACGAAGGTGCTGCGCTCGATGCCGCGGACTTTCTTCCCGTACATGTTCTTCAGCTTCATGACGCCGAACTGCTCGCAGACCTTCTCGTCGGGGTCCGAGAGCAGCTCGAACGGGAACTTCATCTTGGCCTTGAAGCCCTCGTGCGACTTGATCGAGTCGCGCGAGACGCCGTAGATCTCGCAGCGCACGCGCTTGAAATTCTTATACGCGTCGCCGAAGTCGGAGCCTTGCTGGGTGCAGCCCGGGGTGTTGTCCTTCGGATAGAAATAAAGGACGAGCTTGCTGCCGCGGGCGCTGGAGAGGGTAAACGGACTGCTGTTGCCGGTGGAAGGAAGGCTGAAGTCGGAAACCGGCTTGCCTAGCATTTCAGGTGGTCTTGAGACCTTTTTTTAGGAATGCCATGTAACGCTTTCATTGAACATCTTTTTTATTACCGCTGCAAGCCTCTTTTTTTCTGGCGTATATACGGCTGATCGTAAAGGAGAATATCGCCCGCGTGCCCAACCTC